>Ga0315284_10003024_pt1 | contig 23964 bp, 24 predicted proteins | sample YL17G09_16_MG_FD_203696 | JGI IMG/M metagenome (GOLD analysis project Ga0315284, IMG submission 203696) | Sediment microbial communities from Yellowstone Lake, YNP, Wyoming, USA - YL17G09_16 | ecosystem: Environmental > Aquatic > Freshwater > Lake > Sediment | place: USA: Wyoming | collected...
CCATTTGGCTTATCAGGTTATCATATCTTCCGCCTGCGCCCACCGCGTTCTGCGCGCCCAGTTTTTCGCATACGGCTTCGAATACGGTCCTCGTGTAATAATCTAGCCCGCGGACTATGAAAGGATCCATCGCATATTTTACGCCCGATAGTTTCAGGAACTTCAGGACCTCGTCGAAATGTGCTTTGCAATCGGCGCACAAAAAATCCATCTCTTTGAAATGTTTTCTTATGACGGCCCTGCAGCTCTCGCCCTTACAGTCCAGAAGGCGCAGCGGGTTCGTCTTGGCCCTTCTCTTGCAATCGTCACATAAAAGCTTTGCCGTCTCTTTCCCGGAGAACGCCTCTTTCAGAAGCCCGGACAATTTTTTCTTATCTTCACGGCATCCCAAATTATTCAGCTTCATCGAATAATCTTTTATGCCGATCACTTCGAGAAGTTTTGCCATCAGTGTTATCACCTCGGCATCCAGTGCAGGGCTGGATGAGCCTATCGCCTCGCATCCTATCTGATGAAATTGTCTTAGTCTACCCGCCTGCGGCCTTTCAGCCCTGAACATCGGACCTATATAATAAAGTTTCTGAAAAGGTTCCGTCTTGTCTAGATTATTCTCAAGATATGCACGGACTATTGGCGCAGTTCCCTCGGGGCGCAAAGAAATACCGCGCTCGCCGCGGTCCACAAAAGAGAACATCTCCTTCTTCACTATATCAGTATCTTCGCCCACGCTCTTGACAAATAACCCGGTCTCTTCAATAATCGGCGTACGTATTTCGCCATAGCCATAAATAGCAAAAAGATCGCGCGCCAGGGCCTCAATCCTCTGCCACTCGGGCGCCTCCGCGGGCAATATGTCTTTCGTTCCTCTTATAGACTGATACTTCACTTAACCACTCTCTTCCTCATTATCATCCCTGACTTGAATGTCACCACTTTCCGCTCCGGTATCGATACCGTAACGCCGGTCTTCGGGTTCCTGCCGATCCTGGGCTTGCGCGTCTTCACCTTGAATACGCCGAAGTTGCGCAGCTCGACCGTCTTGCCGCCGACAAGCGAATTGGTGATGTGGTCGAGCGTCTTCTGGACCACAACCTTCACGTCGATCTGTTTCAAACCGGTCTCTTCCGCTATCTTCATCACAATGTCTTTCTTAGTCATAATACGCTCCTGATTTGCTATTGTTTTCTGTAGGCAAATCATCCCGAGGTGCTATCATTTTACTCCCGCACCGAGGGACTACCTTATTTTTCTATTCTCTCCCTGATCCTTTTAAAGAATACCCCCAGAGCGTTGAATTCTTCGAACTTCCTCTTCCTTGTCTTCAACCTTTCGAATATGTTGTTCAGGAATACATAGGAATCGTTCCAGTCGTCGTTAAGCCTTTTCAGATTGTCTTCGGACACGAAACGTAGCGTCTGAAGTGCGAGTATCTCGCTCACCGGATCGGTCAGGCGTCCGTGCGGCATGTACTTATATTCCAAAGAGCCCTTGACCTCTTCGTATAGCTTGCGCATCATCGATTTGGTCTCGAGGAACCTGTCCTCGTCTTCTTTCGTTATTATACCTCTATTGAGTATATCGGAATATACCGAATGGAATTTCGTCCAGAACTCGAGGAAGGCCTTCATCGATTTTATATCGCCCTCAGTTTTTTTATCTCGCATAACGCTATATCCTTCAGACACTTACTGTAACATTGCATATCGGCAAAGTCAAGTCAATTGCTCCGAAATTTTTCGTCTCATCAGTAGAATGTGATGTGTCGAGTGGTTCGCAGGTACGCAAAATTTTAGCCATGTAAAATTTTGCTCTAAAAAATTTCTCGCATCTGCTCGAAATTTTAGGCCCCGCTCACCACATCGCCACATCACATTCCTGCAGAGCGAAAAATTTCCTTACTACGCGGTTTTATAAAATCTCTTCGTCACCTTGTGCCAATTCTTACTTAAATTCGTGGCGGCACTTAATAAAAAACTTATTCTTACCGAATTGGTTTACAGCATAATCCTATATAAAGAAAAATTATACCAGCACATATTGCGATAATAAGGAGTATAACCCTGGCTTTCAGCTCTATGCCCTTAAACTTTTTTGAAGGCTTTTTATTTTCAGGTAAGTGAGCACTGTCAGGACAAGGTAAATGCGGGTCATGCATCTGATTGCAATATGGACATGTTCCGGTACCCATTTTCACATCTCCTTATTTTTTTATATCACGCACCCATCTCACTCAGTTAGTGAATCAGTTCCTCTCCATGCGATGTCGTATTCGTCGGTAAATTTTTCGATATTTCAGATGGCGGAACTTTTGTGCGCCGCCTGAAGCGGCGTTTAAAATTGCGATACCTTATGGCGATTTAGAAAGGACGCGAAAACTGGTCAACAGCTCTAAGCACAGCCAGGTTGAGCGGCCATCGCAATTTTACAGAGCAAATCGCATGCCTAATGCGATTTGCGTCCGCTGAAAGAGCGGTGCACAAAAGTAACCGTTTGACTGCTGAATCGAAAAATTTACGTCTTGAAATTGACGACATCCCTGCCGAAGATCTTCTCGATATCGCGCACGAGCCCCTCATGCGGCTCCACCGCGAGCGTCCTGTTCGCCGACATCAGCATGCGTTTGCCGTCCGGTTTTACGAACGTCAGGTATACGGGGATGCGCCCCGGGTATCTGGCCAGGACTTTTTTAAGTTTCTCGAGCGCACCCGTTTCGAGCCCGGCGGTCACCAGGTCTATCATGACGGTCTTCGTGTACTTCATCTTCACCGAATCGAGCGAAGCGACTTCATTGGCCACTATCTTCGGCTCGTCCTCGCGAAGTGAGAGGCGCCCCTGGACGAATACTATCGCGTCCTGCTTTATCAGATTGGCTGACTTTGCGAAGGCGTTCGGGAATGCGAGGACCTCCACCGTGCCGCTCAAGTCCTCTAAAGATATTATGGCCATCTTTTCGTTCGTCCTGCGCGTGGTCGTAAGTTTAACCTTCGTGATTATGCCGCCCAAGAGCACCTCATCGCCGTCCGCGCGGCTCCTCAGCTCGGTAGTCGCGCAGGTCGAGTAGGTCTTGAGCAGTTTCTCGAAACGCGCCAGCGGGTGGTTCGTTATGTAGAAACCGAGCATCTCCTTCTCGTATGCCAGGAGCTGGTTCTCGGGCCACTCCGGTATGTTGGGAATATCCTGATAGCTCTTCTTGAAGTTCTCCTGGTCCTCGAACTTGTCAAAGAAAGAGAGTTGTCCGCTCGACCTGTCCTTCTGGATACCTCCGGCGACTTCGAGGGCCTTGTCTATCATCGCGGAGAGCTGCGAGCGGTAATGGCCGAAAGAATCCATCGCGCCGCACTTAACCAGGCTCTCGATCACTTTTCTGTTAACAAGGCGGGAATTTATCTTCTCTGTAAAATCATAAAGCGATTTGAACCGGCCGTTCTTCTGCCGCATATTGATGATCGAATCTATAGCCCCCTCGCCCACGTTCTTGATGGCGAGAAGCCCGAACCTTATCGAATCGCCCACGACCGTAAAATTCGCGTAGCTTTCATTCACGTCGGGCGGGAGTATCTTTATCGACATCTTCTGCGCCTCGCTTATATAGGCGGCGATCTTGTCGAGGTTGTCTTTTTCGCTTGTCAGAAGCGCCGTCATAAATTCGACCGGGAAGTTCGCTTTAAGATACGCCGTCCTGAAACTTATCAGCGCATACGCGGCGGAGTGCGATTTATTGAATCCGTACCCGGCAAAATATTCTATATGGTCGAATATCTTCATCGCCGCCTTCTTGTCGATATCATTCTTCATGCCGCCGGTCACGAACAGCTCTCTCATCTGCGTCATGACCTCGGGAACCTTCTTCGCCATCGCGCGCCTCAGGTTATCGGCTTGCGCCAGCGAGAATCCGGCCAGGTTCGAGGCGATCCTCATCACCTGTTCCTGATAAAGTATGACGCCGTAAGTCTCTTTAAGGATCGGCTCGAGGAGCGGGTGGTCGTAGCGTATCTTCACCTCTCCGTGCTTCCTCTTCATGAAATCGTCGAGCATTCCGGAACCTATCGGGCCCGGCCTGAATAACGCCAGAAGCGCTATGATGTCCTCGAACTTTTCGGGTTTCAGTTTCTTCAATAGATCGCGCATGCCCGATGATTCCAGCTGGAACACCCCGGCGGTCTCGGCATTCGCCAAGAGCTTGTACGTCTTCTTGTCCTCAAGCGATATCTTGTCGATGTCGACATCGATGCCTCTCATACGCCTTATGATCTTTATCGCTTCGCTCACTACGGTGAGCGTCCTCAGGCCCAGAAGGTCCATCTTCAGAAGGCCTATCCTCTCCAGCGATGTCATCGGATATGCCGTGGTGATCTGCCCTTCCTGGACCTTGTAAAGGGGCACATAGTTCACGAGCGGCTCTTCACTTATGACTACGCCTGCGGCGTGTGTGGATGCGTGCCTCGTCAATCCTTCGAGGACGAGCGAGGTATCGATCAGCTGCGCTATCTTCGGATCCATTTTATAGAGGTTGCGCAGTTCCGGTTCCTGCTCGAGCGCGTGGTTGAGCGTAATGTTGAGATCGTTCGGAATGAGCTTCGCGATCCTGTCGACGTCGCCGTACGCCATCCCGAGGGCGCGGCCCGTGTCCCTCACCACGGCCTTCGCCATCATCGTCCCGAAAGTTATTATCTGCGCGACGTTCTCTTTCGAATATTTCTTCACGACGTAATCTATCACTTCTCCGCGGCGTTCGTAACAGAAGTCGATGTCTATGTCAGGCAGGCTTATCCGTTCAGGGTTCAGGAACCGCTCGAAGAGGAGGTCGTACTTAAGCGGATCGATGTTGGTGATGCCGAGCGCGTAACTCACAACGCTGCCCGCGGCGCTTCCCCTCCCCGGGCCTACCGGGATACCGTTCTCTTTCGCGTAATGGACGAAGTCCCAGGCAATAAGGAAGTAGCTGACATAACCGAAGTTCTCGATTATCTTGAGCTCATACTCCACGCGGTCAAGGACCACCTTATCGTCGTCGGGATATCTTGCCTTAAGGCCGTTATAGACGAGCCCCCTCAAATACCCTTCCTTTGTATGGCCTTCCGGAACTTTATAATTTGGGAGATGGTGTTTCTTGAAATCGAGCTCGAGGTTGCACTTTTCGGTGATCGCCATCGTGTTCTTGATGGCTTCGGGGGCAATGTCACCGAATGAGCGCATCATCTGGTCCCTCGTCTTGAAATAGAACTCGTCGGTCTGGAGACGCATCCTGTTTGGATCGTCGATCGTGGTCTGCGTCTGGATGCACAGCAGAACCTCATGCGCCCTGGCGTGTTCTTTTTCAAGATAATGGACGTCGTTCGTAGCGACAAGGCCTATATTCATATCTTTAGCTATTTTAATGAGCTCGACGTTCACCTTCTCCTGCTCCGGGATAAGATTGTCCTGTATCTCGAGGTAGAAGTTCTCTTTGCCGAATATGTGCCTGTATTCGTCTATGACCTTCTTCGCGGAATCGGTCTGGTTGGTATAGATGAGATGCGGTATCTCGCCTTTCAGGCATGCGGTCGTGCAGATAAGGCCGTCCTTGTGCTTCGCAAGTATCTCCTTGTCGATGCGCGGGCGGTAGTAAAACCCTTCGAGAAAACCGGCGGAGACGAGCTTCATCAAGTTTTTATAGCCGGTCTCGTTCTTGGCGAGAAGTATCAGGTGGAACGACGCCTCCTGGATGCCGTGGCTCGATTTTTCGAAACGCGAATCGGGGGCTATGTAGACTTCGCTTCCTATGATCGGCTTTATGCCGTGTTTCATCGCCATGTCGTAGAATTCTATAGCGCCGAACATGTTGCCGTGGTCCGTTATCGCGCATGCGGGCATTCGCGAATCACGTATCTTGGTTATGAGGCTCTCAAGCTGACAGGCGCCGTCGAGGAGGCTGTATTGGGTGTGTAAATGAAGATGAACAAAGTCAGAGTGAGTCATTTATTTAAATTCTAAATTCGAATATCGAAATTCGAAACAATATCGAAATCCAAATGTTCAAAATTTGACATTCGAATTTTGAATTTGTTTCGTATTTCGTATTTAGAATTTCGTATTTTACAATTTACTACTTGCCCATTCCAACCCGCTGAGCGGTCTGGAATACTTTTCCTTCTGTCTGAATAGACGGCGCTATTATGATCTCGGTCTCGTGCATTTCTTTTATCGATCGCGCGCCGACATTGCCCATAGATGTCTGGAGAGCTCCCATCAGGTTCTGCGAGCCGTCATCGACTTTAGCCGGGCCGTAGAGGATCTCCTCCAAGCTTCCCGTCACACCCACCCTGATCCTTGTTCCCCTCGGGAGATTCGAGTGAGGGGTCGCCATGCCCCAGTGATAGCCTCTGCCCGGAGCTTCTTTTGACCTCGCAAATGCCGATCCGACCATCACGGCATCGGCGCCGCATGCAAATGCCTTGCATATGTCGCCGCCGGTAGACATCCCGCCGTCGGTTATTATCGGAATATACTTTTTCGTCTTCTTATAATACGCATTTCGAGCCGCAGCGCAATCGATCGTCGCAGTTACCTGCGGCACTCCTATGCCGAGCACCCCGCGGGTCGTACACGCAGCGCCGGGGCCTATGCCTATCAGGAGGCCGCTGCAGCCGGTGCCCATCAGCTCTAAGGCAACTTCATAAGTCACACAGTTGCCGATTATCACAGGCACCTTCATCGTTTTGCAGAATTTGTAGAAATCGAGGACCTTATATTTCTTGGCAATGTGTCTTACCGTTGTAACTGTGGACTGGACGATAAAGGCATCCGCGCCCGCTTCCTCAGCTAGCTGTCCGAATCTTTCCGCTCTTTGCGGGATGGCGCTGACTACCGCGGGCACCTTCGCTTTTTTTATCTCGGCGATCCTTTTCGATATAAGTTTCTCTTTTATCGGCTCCTCGTATATCGTCTGGACGAGCCGCGTAGCTTCTTCGGGATTTACGTGCGAGATCTTGTCGAGGACCTCCTCGGGATTCTCGTATCTTGTCTGGACGCCCTCGAGGTTCAGGACGGCTATGCCGCCCATCTTCCCCATCGCGATCGCGAACTTCACATCGACCACGCCGTCCATGGCTGCCGCGAGTATAGGAACATTATATGTCTTGTTCCCGAGCTTCCATGAAGTATCGACCTCTTCCGGATTTATCGTGACCCTGCCCGGGACGAGCGCTATTTCGTCAAAACCGTAACACCTTCTGGCCTTCTTTTCAACACCTATAAAAAATTGTGCCATTATTGCCCTCTTTAGTTGACTTTTTAGTTGTGCGTTCTGCGTAGTGCGTTCCGCGTAAAAGCAAATACTACGCGCAACTGCGTGTAGTTACATATCTTATAGAAGATGAAGAAATTTGTCAATAGAAATGGCTGCGCGTGTTACCTTCTCTGCAGAAATTCCGCGATGCGGCCGAGCGGCAAAGCCTTATAAGTGAACAGATACTTACCTTTTATATCTCTCGAATCTACCGGGCCGTGCTGCCTGCTATCTTTGCTGACGGCCGGGTTATCGCCCAATACGTAATAGAAACCGTCCGGTATCTTCACAGACTTGCCTGACTCTCCAAACCCGCCGCCATTGACATAGACCACTTCTTTAGGCAAACCCGGTATCGTCACGACCATCCCGTCTATATTAACCTTGCCGTTCTTTATCTCCAGCTCTTCTCCCGGAAGGCCGACTATCCTCTTACAGGTAAGTTTACGCTTGTCGTTCCCGAACGACTCGTATATGACGATATCTCCCCGGTCAGGCCTGCGCCTGGAATAGGCCTTGAGGTCCGTCATGATGCGTTCTCTAGGTTTTATCGTCGGCGACATCGAAGCGGAAGGCACCGAGAAGGGCCTGTAATTTGCGTGAGTACCCAGGACGACGAATACGAAAGAGATGATGGCCAAAAAACCCAGGACGATCCCGGCGATCGCTATTCTTTTGCTATTTGCGGACCCGGATATGCGGGCGGCCTTGTATAACGCGACAAATCCTGTGATTATCGCTACGGGCGCGAGGAAGAATATCAGGAAACTTAAAACTGACAAGACGAGGCTTGTTAATGCGGCATTCTTGACGCGGCCGTCATCCATTGCCGACGTACCTTGCCAAAAGCGCCATGGCTTTTTCGTTGTCGCTGGTCTGGAGGACCATCCTGGAGGAATCGCCGCGGGCAGATGAAGTTATATAGACATATTTGATATCTATATTGTTATTTTTCAGTTCCATGCCCACCACCTTCATGGCGCCCGGCTTATTGCTAAGTTCCACCACTATAACTTCGGTCTCTTCTATCGATTTATATTTCTTCTTCTTAAGCTCGTCTATTATGCGCAGATTCGCGTCGGTGATGAAGAGGAGTTTAGCGGTCCGGCCGACTTCGTAACCGAGCATTGCGTCGATGTTGATGCCGTGGTTGGCTATTATTATGGCCGTATCGGCCAAAAGCCCGACCCTGTTCTTCGTTGTTACGACGATCTCTTCTCCTATTGCTACGCTCTTTATCATGCCTATCCTCCGGGATTATCTTACAGGAGCCGTCTCCACCTTATTTAATTCATTCGCCGCGGCCTGGACTACATTCACCTCTTTAACGGTCTTTCCTTTCTCCACTTCGTACTTACCCGTCATCATGTCATTCAACCTCTGGAAGATCGATAACAGGCCTTCCTGGTATTCCCCGGCAAAACTCTTAAGCGGAATTAATAAACTTGCGCTTGAAATAATTATAGCTATAACCAAAACGCTTGTCCTTTTTTTCATTACTCACCTCGCGGTTAATAAAGTAAAGTATAGCATTCTTTTGCGGAAATTCAAGGCCTGAGCTCCTGGTCATAAAGATTCTGCCACATCTCACGGTCTTTGTCGTATACCGGGATCCATTTGCCGTCCGGGACCGCTTCTCCGTAGATCATGACGGCTGTGGGCCCCTGCCATCTATACTTCACCTTGCCCGTTATGCGGTTTACTAAAAGTCTCTGATTATACGACTTCAGCGTCACTTCCTTATATGCCAGCCTCTCAAGCGGATTCAGCGCATACGCATTCGTCGAAATAAGAAAAACCAGTGTAAGCGCTGCTATCATCTTCTTCACAGTTTTCTCTCCTATTTCTTGTCCGCTTCTTTCGGCTTCAGTGGAACGACAAGCCACATTATGAGGTACAGTATGATCCCAAATCCCCAGAACAAGCTAACGAGCACAAACAGGAGCCTGATAAATGTCGGATCTTTGCCGAAGAACTCTCCTAACCCGCCGCATACTCCGCCTATCCGGCGATCGGTACTTGATCTATAAAGTCTTCTCATAATTCCCCTTTCTTATTTTTTAAGCCAAAAATCATATATCGGCTTGACAGAGCATAAAACCAAAAGTATGATCAGGGCCGGATAATTAATCCTCAAGATCTGCGGAAATATCTTTACAAGAATGATGGTCGCAAATAATACTGACCACTTCGTCAGTCCTATGTCTATAACGGTCAGCTTTCTTATCCTCTTATTCAGTTTTTCCAGCACCTCGCACCTCCCGTTTTTAGCCTATCTAAGTATACGCACCAATCCATCGCTTGACAAGATAAAAAGATGGCCCGGAATCTCTTCCGGGCCACATGAACCATAAAAAACCACCGACCCGGTGGGAATAGTTAAACTGGTCCCACCGGGTCGGTGTAGAGGATCTGTGCAGAATATTTTAGTACATCCCTCCCATTCCGCCCGGAGGCATGCCGCCCGGCATTCCTGCCGACGCCTTCTCCTCCTCGGGAATATCGGTGATGATCGTCTCTGTCGTGATCATCAAAGACGCGATCGATGCCGCGTTTTGGAGAGCTGAACGGGTAACTTTCTTCGGATCGATGATGCCGGCAGCTATCATATCGCCGTATGCATCTTTCTCCGCGTCATAACCTTCGTTCGTCTTCATAGCTTTCACTTTATTTACAACGACGGAACCTTCCTGGCCCGCGTTATTCGCTATAGTCCTGATAGGTTCCTCGAGCGCTCTCTTCACTATCTCGACGCCGATCTGCTCGTCACCGGAAAGTTTGAGTTTTGCCAGTCCGTCAATGCACCTGAGTAACGCTACGCCGCCGCCCGGGACGATGCCCTCTTCGACAGCAGCTCTCGTAGCGTGCAGCGCGTCTTCGACCCTGGCCTTCCTCTCTTTCATCTCGGTCTCGGTCGCGGCTCCGACATTGATGACCGCGACGCCGCCCGCGAGCTTCGCCAGGCGCTCCTGCAGCTTCTCTTTATCATAATCCGAATCTGTGTCTTCGATCTGCTTTTTGATCTGCGCGATGCGGGACTGTAACTCGGCCGACTTACCTGCGCCTTCCACTATAGTCGTGTTATCCTTATCGATCCTTACTCTCTTGGCGCGTCCGAGGTCTTCTAACTTCACGTTCTCAAGCTTGATCCCGAGGTCTTCGGTGATCGCTTTTCCGCCTGTGAGGATAGCGATATCTTCAAGCATCGCTTTCCTTCTATCACCGTATCCCGGCGCCTTCACGGCCGCGGTCTGCAGAGTGCCGCGGATTTTGTTCACGACGAGTGTCGCGAGCACTTCGCCTTCGGTCTCTTCCGATATGATAAGCAGCGGCTTTCCTGCCCTCGCTACTTTTTCCAATAGAGGAAGAATGTCCTTCATGCTCGATATCTTCTTCTCGTGGATCAGGATGTAGGGATCGTCGAGCGAGACTTCCATCTTCTCGGCATCAGTGACAAAGTAAGGCGAAAGGTAACCCTGGTCGAACTCCATACCCTCTACGAGCTCGAGCTCTGTCTTCGAGGCCTTGCCCTCTTCTACTGTAATAACGCCGTCTCTGCCGACCTTCGTCATCGCTTCCGCTATCTGGTTACCTATATCCTGGTCATTATTAGCCGCGATCGACGCGACCTGGAGTATCTCTTTCTTGTCCTTCGGATTGACAGGCTTAGCGAGCTTCTTTAAATCTTCGACCACTCTCTCAACCGCTTTCTCGATCCCGCGCCTTAATGCCATCGGGTTCGCGCCGGCAGTCACGTTCTTCATGCCTTCCCTGAATATAGACTCGGCGAGGACTGTCGCCGTGGTCGTGCCGTCTCCGGCTATGTCGGATGTCTTCGACGCGACTTCTTTTACCAATTCTGCCCCCATATTCTCATACGGGTCTTTCAACTCTATCTCTTTCGCTACCGTAACGCCGTCTTTTGTGATCGTCGGCGCTCCGAATTTCTTGTCGAGGACTACGTTCCTGCCCTTGGGGCCGAGCGTAACCTTGACCGCCCTAGCGAGCTGTTCCACGCCTCTCAATATCGCCCTGCGGGCTTCCTCGCTATATAGTAATTGCTTTGCCATTGAATTTGCCTCCCTTAATAGATCCTTCGCTTCGCTCAGGATGAAATCCCTGAGTCAGCTTAAAGGATTTCATTTTACAATCGCTAAAATGTCTTCTTCTTTCAAGATCAGGTACTCTTTCCCGTCCATCGTTATCTCAGTGCCGGAATATTTACCGAACAAAATCTTGTCTCCGGCCTTTACCTCTGGCGTGACCGGCTTACCGTCACAGACCTTACCTTTACCTACCGCGATCACCTCGGCCTCCTGCGGTTTCTCTTTGGCCGTGTCAGGCAGGACTATCCCGCCCTTCGTCACCTCTTTAGCTTCGAGGACCTTCACGACTATCCTGTCGGCCAATGGCTGAATCTTCATACATCCACCTCCTCCTTGAAATTTTTGAATTCCATTTATTAGCACTCACCCATTACGAGTGCTAACAAAATAGCATTATACGGCATCCGCGGATTTTGTCAAGTATTTTTGCGAAAATTTTTTATTTTATTTTTCCTGCAGACTGATGAGGTACAGGCCCTTTAAGGCGAGGTCTTCGTCGACGACCTGTATGGAGCCGGAATACCTTTTGATCAAACCGGCATTGCCTCCGGTAGCTATTACCTTGAGGCCCTTACCCAGCATCTTTCTGTACTTCGCCGTGAGACCGTCGCACATGGCGCCGAACCCGTAAAGTATGCCGCCGCGCATACTGTTGACCGTGCTCTTACCTATTATATGCGGCGAGGCCTTGAGCTCAACCCTCGGAAGAAGCGCCGTCTTCTCATAAAGGCTCGAGAGCGATAGTTTTATGCCGGGCATTATAAGGCCCCCCAGGTAGTCGCCATTCTTTGAAACAATATCGAATGTTACCGCTGTTCCGAAGTCTATGACAACGGCAGGCGTTCCGTAGAGGATCTTTGCGGCATATGCGTTGACGAGCCTGTCCTGCCCTACCTCACTCTTCACTTTGTACAGATTTTTTATCAGCACATTTCTGTCGCGGCCCAGGATGGTCATCCGGCACTTGGCTATCTTATTCAGATGCATTACCAGGCGCGCCAGTGCCACCGGAACGACGCTTGATATTATTACTTCGTATTCCTCCGCAAGACACAGGCCGGAGCGCTTGAATAGGGCTTTAAATCCGCTCTCGTATAAAGAATATGTATGCGACGGTATCTTCGTCTTTGCAACCAAGCGGGAACCTTTAAATATCCCGGCTGATATATTTGTATTTCCTATGTCTATGGCGATCAATTTGTTCATGAATTCCCGCACCTGTGACTTTGTGACCTTGTGACCTATATTATCTCACCATAATTATGTCGCCCGACGATATCTTCTCAAGCATGCCCGTGTCTTTCCTTACAATAAGCGAGCCATCAGTATCGATATCGTGGGCGAGCCCCTCGAACGTCCTGTTCTGTAATACTACCCTTACTCTCGAGCCCAGCATGCCGGTCAGGTGCTTCCACTCCTCCATTATCGGCCCCGCCCCTTCTTTTTTCAACAGAAAATAACTCTCCTCGAGTTTCTCGAGAAGTTTCTTCGTAAGTTCGATCCTGGATATCTCCTGGGATCTAGCGGTAGAACGAAGTTCTTCTTTCAGTGACGAAGCGCCTCTCGGCAATTTATCTAAAGGCGTATTCACATTGATGCCTATGCCTATAACTATGAAATTTACGCCGTCCTGTTCCGCCTTCATCTCGGTGAGAATACCGCACACCTTCTTATTGTTGACAAGTATATCATTCGGCCACTTTATCAATGCCAAAAGGCCTGTCGTCTCGCGTACCGCCTTGGCCGCAGCGACAGCGGCCAATAGCGTTATCCTGGATATCTCGTTCGGCGTTATCTCGGGCCTCAATATCACCGACATATATATCCCGCCTTTCGACGGCGAGATCCACCTCCTGCCGTGCCTGCCCTTCCCCTTTTCCTGTTCTTCTGCGATTATCACGGATCCTTCTTTAAGCCCTTTTTCCGCCAAGGCGTACGCTGTATCGTTGGTCGATCCGCACCTTTTGTAAGAGATGACTTCTTTACCCAACACCTTTGTCTTGAGTTTCCATTTTATTTCGGCGGGGATCAAAGTATCCGGAATGCCGAGGAGCCGGTATCCAAGATGCGGCGACGCCTCGATCGCATATCCTTCTTCTCTCAAGCCCTCGATATGTTTCCATATCGCCGTTCTCGACACGTCGGCTGCCTTGCATAGCTCCTCGCCAGAAACGTAATCGTCGTTGTTCCGCAATTTGGACAGTATCTTTTCGTCGATCATTTTGATTTTTCCAGTTTCTCCTTCAGCTCTTTTATCTGATCCCGCAGGAGCGCAGCCTTCTCGAATTGCAGATTCCTCGCCGCAATCTCCATATCATGCTGGAGTTCGCCTATCAGAGAGGTCAGGTCATATTGATCTTCGGTCTCCTCGACCACCCCCGCTATGACCTCGCGCGCCTTCTTGTATGATTCGATCCCTTCCCTGACAGCCTTCTCGATCGAGCGCGGAGTTATCTTATTTTCTTCATTGAACACGATCTGGACCTTGCGCCGCCTGTCCGATTCGGCTATGGCGTGTTTCATGGATTTAGTGAGAGTGTCGGCATACATTATGACACGGCCGTTAAGATGACGCGCGGCGCGCCCCGCGACCTGTATGAGGCTCGTCCCGCTTCTTAAGAAACCTTCCTTGTCGGCGTCCAGTATCGCGACGAGCGACACCTCGGGAAGATCCAGCCCTTCCCTCAAAAGATTTATTCCCACCAGGCAATCGAACTTATTTAAACGCAAGTCCCGCAATATCTCCACCCTCTCTATGGCATCCATTTCGGAATGCAGATACTTGACCCTCAATCCCAGGTCTGCCAGATACCTCGCCAGGTCCTCGGCCAGCCGCTTGGTAAGCGTCGTGACCAGGACGCGCTCACCCTTTTCGGCACGCTCGCGCACCTCTTTCATCAGGTCGTCTATCTGGCCCTCGGTGTGCCGCACCTCTATAGGCGGATCGATCAGCCCTGTGGGCCTTATAAGCTGTTCGACAATTTTCCCATCAGACTTTTCTATCTCGTATTCACTCGGAGTTGCGGAGACAAATACGATCGGTCCTGCGAGTGATTCAAACTCTTCAAACTTAAGCGGCCTGTTATCGAGCGCGGAGGGAAGGCGGAAACCGTATTCTACGAGAGTCTCTTTCCTGGCCCTGTCCCCGTTATACATGCCCCTCACTTGCGGGATAGTGACGTGCGACTCGTCAATGAAAGTGACGAAGCCTTTCGGGAAATAATCTATCAGGCACCACGGCCTGGACCCTGCCGGCCTTTGCGCCAGATGCCTCGAGTAGTTCTCTATGCCGTTACAGTATCCTATCTCCCGCATCATCTCGATATCGTAATACGTCCTTGACTCAAGCCTTTGCGCCTCGACCAGTTTATTTTGAGAGCGTAATTCCGCGAGCCGGGCGGTGAGCTCTTCTTCTATAGTCTTTATGGCAGCCTCTATCCTGTCCGGCGTCGTTACAAAATGCTTGGCCGGATAGATCCCGACCTTGTGCACCTGAGTAACTACATTGCCGGTCGTCGGATCTATCTCATATATATGTTCGATCTTGTCTCCGAACTGTTCCACCCTGTAAGCGGTTTTTGTATAGGCGGGAAATATCTCGACCGTATCACCGCGGACCCTGAAGGTAGAACGTTTAAAATCACAGTCATTGCGTTCATAATGGATAGAGGCCAGGCGCCTCAACACCTCGTCCCTGGACAGGTCCTGCCCTTCCTCCAGGAAGACGAGCATCTCTCCGTATTCCTCGGGAGAGCCGAGGCCGTATATGCATGATACGCTCGCGACTATTATGACGTCATCGCGCGAGACCAACGAGCTCGTTGCCGAGAGGCGCAGCCGGTCTATGTCCTCGTTGATAGACGAATCCTTCTCGATATACAGGTCTGTGTGAGGGATGTAGGCTTCGGGCTGGTAATAATCGTAATAGCTTACGAAATATTCGACCGCGTTCTCGGGGAAGAAGTCTTTGAATTCGCCGTAGAGCTGCGCTGCGAGGGTCTTGTTGTGCGAAATGATAAGGGTGGGCTTGCCAAGCCTCGCGATGACATTGGCCATCGTGAATGTCTTGCCCGATCCGGTCACTCCGAGGAGCGTCTGGTATTGCGCGCCGCTCTTTAGGCCTTCCACTATCTTCTCTATCGCCTGCGGCTGGTCGCCTTCGGGTTTAAATTCGGAGACAAGTTTGAATTTTGCCATCAGATCATTTCCAGCGACATATCGATGGATTTTACCGAAGAGGTAAGAGCGCCGATAGATATCATGTCGACCTTCGTCTTCGCGTACTCCTCTATCGTATCAAGCGTCACGCCGCCCGAAACTTCCAGAAGCGGCTTTGTCTTTGAGAGCCGGCGGATCTCTACGCACGACCTGACATTTCTGGGCGTCATGTTGTCGAGCATTATTATGTCAGGCGTTCCTGCAAGCGCATCGGTAAACTCTTCGACACTGGTGACCTCGATCTCTATCTTCGTCCCTTTCAGGCTCTTCTTCCTCGCTGTCTTGACCAAATCTTTTAAACTCACCCTTGCTACTTGCGCCTTGCTACTTGCTACCTTAATATGATTATCCTTTATCAACACCGCATCCCATAATCCCATCCTATGGTTTACACCGCCACCCATAAAGACAGCATATTTTTCAAGATGCCGCAGTAAGGGCAACGTCTTACGCGTATCCATCACTTTCACCCCGTACGGCTTCGCCTTGTCTACGAAGGCCCTGGTCGCTGTAGCTATCCCGCTCAGGAATGAGAGAAAATTGAGCATCGTCCGCTCCGCCCTGAGTATCGAATCTGTGCGCCCTTCAAGGTAGGCAAGCTCCTTGCCGCTCCCAACAAAACTGCCGTCGCTCGTATTCGGCTTGAACCGAACGCTCGGGTCGAGACATGCCATCACCCACTCCGCTATTTTCAAGCCGCAGACTACACAATCCTCCTTCACCAAGATGCTTGCCTTGGAGCTCGCGTTCCTCGGCACAAGCACAGCGGTCGTGATGTCACCCTTACCGATATCCTCTTTAAGAGCCGCCTTTATTATGGCGAGCGCCCGTTCTTTATCTAATTGCATCTTCTGTTACATCTCTCCGTTTTTATCGCTATCTACGACGTTGGGCAGGCCCGTATTCTCGTCGTAATTCTCCTGTTGCGGCATCTCCCTGCGGTTATCTTCTCCAAACTCCTGGTCATCAGCCAAAGGAGCCTTCTTTTGGACCACGTCCGTCGGGACGCTTTTTGCGGTGTCACCAGAGCCGCCGTTATCCGCGGCCATGGAGGGTGTTACAATATCCCCGCCAAAAATAAACACCACTGCTACAGCAATGTACAAATACCTCATGCAGCACCCCTTTCTATTTCTTTTAAGTTATTCTTCAGCTTCTTGAGCTGGGCCTCAAGCTCAAGCTTCCTTAAGCCCTGTTTTTCGACGACCTCTTTCGGCGCTTTTGCCATAAAGTTCTTATCTTTGAGCCGCGAACCGATAGACCTTATCTCATTCGTTACCCTGTCTTCTTCCTTATTCAATCTCGCTTTCTCTTTCTCGAAATCTATCAGCCCTTCGAGCGGGATATAGACCTCGCACCGTCCCACGACGCTGACCGCCGAGCCCTTAGGCTTCGCGGTCTTTCCTATCTTTATATCCGATACCTTCGACATCCTCTTTATGAACTCTTCGTTCTCGCGCAAGAGCTTTTCCGATCTAGCTTCGTGGACATTGACTATAGCATTCACAGTCGTCTGCGGATCGATGTTCCATACCGCGCGCATATTCCTGATCGAAGCGATGAGCTCGATAAGCTCTTTCATCCGGACTTCCGCATTCTTAGATATCATCTGCTTCTGTACGTGCGGCCACTTCTGTATCATTATCGAATCCGCGCCCCGGTCCTTACGCGGCAGCTTTTGCCATATCTCCTCGGTAACGAACGGCATCACCGGATGGAGCATCCGTAATGATTTTTCGAGCACCTTGTATAAGATCACCTGGGACGATTTTTCAGTTATCGTAGATTTCGCGATCTCGATATACCAGTCGCAGAACTCGTGCCATATGAATTCGTACATGGCGTTTGCGGCTTCGTTGAATTTATATTGATCGAGGCATTCACCGACATAGAAAAGAGTCGAATAGAAACGAGACAGTATCCACCTCTCGGGCAGCGTCAGCTTCGATTTATCAAAGAATGCGCAAAGGTCAGCGTCGACTTCGTCTTCCTTTATATTCATCAATATGAAACGCGAGGCGTTCCAGAGCTTATTGGCGAAGTTTCGCCCAAGCTCGAACTTGCCTTCCGCGAGGAATACATCCTGACCTTGCGCGGTTATAGATATGATGCTGAAGCGGAGTGCGTCAGTGCCGTACTTCGCGATCATGTCCAACGGGTCGATGATATTGCCGAGCGACTTCGACATCTTCGTGCCGGTTATGTCCCTTACCGTGCCGTGGATATAGACATCCTTAAACGGCGCATCCCCCATGAATTCAAAACCCGCCATTATCATCCTCGCGACCCAGAAGAATATGATCTCTTGAGCAGTGATGAGCGCGTTGGTCGGATAGAAATATTTCAGCTCCGGCGCATCTTTGGGCCAGCCGAACGTGGAGAACGGCCACAGCCACGACGAGAACCATGTGTCGAGAACGTCGGGGTCCTGTTCTATTTCCGTCGATCCGCATTTCGGACATTTATTCGGACTTATTTTCGCAACGATAATCTCTTCGCACTTTTTACAGTAATAGACAGGTATGCGATGTCCCCACCAGATTTGCCGTGAAACACACCAGTCGCGGATATTCGTCATCCAGTCGAGATAGACTTTTGTCCAGCGTTCAGGGTAAAACTTTATCTTACCTTTCTTGACTGCCTCTATCGCCGGCTTCGCGAGCGGTTTCATCTTGACGAACCATTGAGGCGAAAGCCGGGGTTCGACCATGGTGTGACAGCGATAACAGTGGCCTACTGCATGTCGGTGCGGCTCCGATTTAATAAATAGACCTCGCTCTTTCAGGTCTTCAAGCACTGCCTCCCGGGCTTCAAAGCGATCCATGCCTTCGTAATCGCCGCCCAGAGAATTTATGGTCGCGTCGTCATTCATCACATTGATCTGCTCTAATCCATGCTTCAAGCCCAGTTCAAAGTCGACAGGGTCATGCGCCGGAGTGACCTTTAAGGCGCCCGTCCCGAATTTGAGATCGACAACCGGATCGAATATGACCTTAAGCTCTCTATTAAGTAACGGCAATATTACGCACTTGCCTTTCAGATCTTTATAACGTTTGTCTTTCGGATTAACGGCTATCGCCACGTCACCCAGCATCGTCTCCGGCCTCGTCGTCGCAACGATCACAAACTCTTCTTGACCCTTGCCCCTTGACCCTTGCCCCTTCAAGGGGTATTTGATATGATACAACATCCCGTCAACATCTTTATGCTGACTCTCTTCATCCGACAATGCCGTCTGGCATCGCGGACACCAGTTGATTATATAGTTTCCTCTATATATAAGCCCCTTCTCATACAGCTTAATGAATACCTCGAGCACCGCATCGGACAATCCTTCGTCCATCGTGAAGCGCGTCCTCTGCCAATCGCATGAGCACCCGAGTTTTTTAAGTTGCCTTATTATCGTGGAGCCATACTCCTCGCGCCACTTCCATACCTCCTCGACAAACTTCTCCCGCCCAACGTCCTGGCGTTTCCTCCCCGACTTTGCGAGTTTACGCTCGACCACGTTCTGCGTCGCTATCCCCGCATGGTCCGTGCCCGGCATCCACTCCGCTTCGAAGCCCTGCATCCGTTTGAAACGGATCAATATATCCTGCAGCGTATTATTGAGCGCGTGGCCCATGTGCAGGATGCCCGTAATATTCGGCGGCGGTATCACGATCGAATACGCACTTTTGTCTCCTCGAGGCTCCGCATGAAAATATCCGGCATCCTCCCACTTCTTGTATATCCGGTCCTCAATTCCTTGCGGATTATACGCCTTCGGTAGTTCTTCCATCTTGCTCCTCAATTCCCGTAAATGGCCGTCGAATTATTGGCGGGTCCTGCCACTCGCTCGCCTAAATTTTTCGCCTCGTGAAGGCGTTAACTTTTATGGCCGCCTTGCGCGGGCGCAAATTTACATTAGGCATGTAAATTTGCTCGATAAAATTTCGATGGCCGCTCAACCTGGCAGTGCTTAAAGCTGTTGACCAGTTTTCGCGTCCTGCTATATCGCCATAAGGTATCGAAATTTTAAACGCCGCTTCAGGCGGCGCACAAAAGTTCCGCCATCTGAAGCTTGCGAAAAATTTCTTCTCGTTCACCTTATGCCGACCCCACCCAAACCTCGCGGCGGCATTTAATAAAAACGGTCGCTGACTCTATTTAACAGATGATGAAACAGAGCCGCTACGTGTGCTATAGAAGTCTGTTATAGTCTTTGCTATTCCAAAGAAACCTATAACACATAAAATGATGAAAATAGATAACCAAACTACAGTCCTAACCCAAGTTTTCTTTATAAGTTTCTTGGTAAGAATAAATCCAACTAATATTAGCAGTAAGATGATGAAAATAATAGCAAACATTTTGCGCCCTCCCTAATAAATCCGCCAGCTATTAAATTTTTCGCCCGTTCCAGTTTCTTTATAAACTTTTTCGCTGACTACTGTTAAATGGAACGAGGCCATGGGGGTCATAGCCGAAAAGATTTTGATAAGGCTATCTATACCCCCCCAAACATATTAGAAAACAAAAAACGCTTTTAGATTGCTTCGTCCTGCTTCGCTTCGCTCGCAGTCCTCGTAATGACGGCGAGAAATTACTAAACATCCTTGATATCAAAATCCGGCGAGACCCCCTGGCCTTGTTACATTTAATGCTGTTACAGCGAAAAATTTATACTGCATGAACCGTTGATAAACCTTATCGATAGACTTCTTTGCGATGCCTTACCCTGTAAATGATAACTTCTTTCGCATGGTCGTCTATACGATACAATATTCTAAAATCTCCCGACCGTATTCTATATCCCTCATCGGCTGTCAGTTTTTTGCATCCAAACGGCCTAGGATTTTCCGATAAAAGCAAAATCTTCTTCTTGACGGTATCAAAATCATGATCACCAAGCGCATCAAGATCTTTTTCGGCTTTTGGGATTATTATAAGACGATATTTCACGACTTCCTTTTCTTGAGATAGTCGTCAAAAGATATAGCGTCTTTTTCCTGAGGACGAAGTTCCTTGAGCTCAACGATATCCTCTATCATCTCTTCCCTCTCGAGCTGGCTCTTCAAGGCCTTTTCTACGAAAAAGCCTTGTTTTAACCCATGCAGCTGGCAGAACTCCTTGATCTGCTGAATCAAAGACTTTTCAACCTTTATTGATAATACGCTCTTCATTGTCACACCTCCTACTACAAGTATATACAATAAAACTTACTTTGTCAATATAAAAGTAAGTAAAATATTACTTTTAAATACTCCGGTTAAATTTTTCGATTCCTGCTGAAGGGGCCCCCGAGGGGCTCGTGCCGAGCGGGGCCTCCTCCACGTTCCTACACTAACCATTGATAATTGATTCCACCGCCGAGGACGGATTACTTAAGAACTCGTCCGACCTCGGCGATGTAAGTCTTCAGGCTTTCTCGAGCGACATCTTCAGGTTCTTCAGGTCGATCTTCAAATTGAGCCTATTCAGGAATGTCATGCCCAAGAGTCCGTCTTTCAATCCTATCCCCGCATCTTCCAGAAGTATCCCAGCCAGCACATCCTTCACTTCAATATCCTTTATGCGGACAGACTTCAGCATCACCATCTTAGCGGTCACCCTGTGATTGCCGGCCAATTGCAGCGTCGCCAGGTCATTCTTCGTCGCGGTGAGATCGATCCCCAGCTCCAGGCCCTTTTCTTTTGTCAGCACCAGTATTGACGCTCCCGTATCGAGGATGAGAGTGGCGTTCACCTTATCATTTATAAATGTATCGACCAGGATGCTCCTCGTATCGACATCGCGCCTGAGCTCGATCGTCCTCTCGCCGGCCGTTTCCTTGGCGCGCTTCGCTTCTTCTTCCCTGATCCACTTATCGTACTCCTCGTATCGCTTCTGCCTCTCGCGCTCAAAGTCCGCCTCGCTCGCCTTAAGCTCTTCTCTCCTCTTTTCCCACCTCTCACTTAAAGCGCCAAGCTCATCCGGCGAAGAGCGGTCTACCCCCGCGATCTCGCTTTTAGCGCATGTTATGGTGCCAAATCCTATGTCCATCTCGACCATCTTGTCGTCCTCGGTCTTTATTATGCCCTCGATCGTTCCGCCGTTCTGGAAACGTATATTGTCGGCGCCGGCATGCGCAGCTGTATATAGTATAAATAGAATTGTCGGTACTGCAATAGCTGCTGTTTTCATATTCTATCACGCATTCATCTATCTCAAATGTACATGAACCGTAAAAAACCACCGCCGCGGAAGGACTACTTAAGATCCATCCTACCGCGGCGGTGCTGAGCTTCATTTATTGATGAGGCCGGCTATCTTTGATAAAAGCTCTTCGACCTCGAACGGCTTTGTCATGTAAGCGTCAGCCCCGCACTCTTTGGCAAGCTTAAGACTTTCGGCCTCTGACCTGGCGGTAAGTATGATTATGGGTATCATGCCGTACCTCTTATCATTTTTAAGCAGATTGCAGACCCAGTAACCGTCTACCTTCGGAAGCATCAGGTCCAGCAATATGAGGTCCGGCTTCGCCTTGACTGCCTTCTCGAATCCTTCCTTGCCGTCGCAGGCGCCGATCACCTCGTAGCCGTTCGCCTCTAGCCGCATCTTCAGGAATTCTAAAAGCTCGCCTTCATCCTCGACCACCAGGAGTCTGGGCACCACTATACCCCTTCGCCTTTCTCGTAGTGAACGGTTATCGTTTTAGCTTCGTGCTTCCCGGAAGGGTCATCGAGATAATCTATCGTTACGTAATCTCCCGCCTTTACATCCGACAATTTCATATCGTATATATCCTGCACCACGCGGGCGTTGAGCGGGACCAAGAAAGTCATGGTATCAACGCTCTTTATGGTTATGCGCGACCTCTGGACATCAACATTCGAGACCCTGCCTTCTACAGTCTCAATTCTCGGATCCTCGTTAAAAGCGTTCTCCCAGCAATACGCCGCAGCTCCGGAAACGAGATAAAATGCCGTTACTGCCAATATGAGAACCCTTTTCATGCCCTACCTCCCCAGCCGGGTTTTATTCTTCTTGTAGAGTTCGTCGCCGAGCCATTCCTTTGCGATCGCATCCTTATCCGCGCCCTTCACCTCCCAATCGTATTTCATTATCATGAGTGTCTTCAGGGTCTTCGCTACCTCTTCCGTCTTAAGGTTTGGATGCCTGATATAAAAATTGTCAAGGCTCTTGCAGTAAGAAACAGGGTCGCCTTTCACTGTTACGCCCTTAGTGCGCAAATCTTTGATAAATGCCGTTACCTCATTGACCTTCTGCGCATTCGAGAGCGCCGCCCAGTTATTCCCCGTAAAGGACGGGGCCTGTTTTTGTGTTGCCGCAAAAGAAACGGTAGCGATACAGATAAATGATGCTATCACTAAAAAGATAATGCCACGTTTCATAGACCCCCCTTTTATTTTTTCTCGGAATCTTTAAGCAGTTTATATTCGACGGAATCCACAAGCGCCTGCCAGGACGCCTCTATGATATTTTCGGAGACCCCCATCGTCCACCACGAATCGGACTTATCCTGCGACTGGACGAGGACCCTGACCCTCGCCGCCGTCCCTTCCTTCTCATCCAGGACCCTTACCTTATAATCGGTCAGGTGCATCTGGCTTATATTCGGATAGAACTTCTTTAACGCTTTCCTGAGGGCGCTGTCGAGTGCATTGACGGGCCCGTCTCCGAATGAAGCGGTATGCTCAAGCTCTCCACCGACTTTTAGTTTGATCGTGGCCTCGCTCGTCATCTTTCCGCCCTTCTTATTCTCGATGATGACCCTGAAAGAATCGAGATCGAAGAAGTCCTTGAATTTCTTCAGGACCCTTTTGATGACAAGCTCCAGAGACGCCTCCGCCGATTCGAAGTGATAACCCTTATTCTCCAGGTCCTGTAAAAGTTCCAGGATCTTCTTGGACTTATTCCCGGACTTGCCCAGGTCAAGGTCCATCTCTTCGGCCTTCTTGAGGATCGTAGACCTCCCGGAAAGCTCCGAGATGAGAAGGCGCCTGTGGTTCCCTATCGCATGCGGATCGACGTGCTCATAGGTTTTCGGGTTCTTCAATATGGCGTTGACATGAACTCCCGCCTTGTGCGCGAATGCGCTGTTTCCCACAAAAGGCTGGTTGTCGGCGAGCTTCACATTGCAGATCTCAGCAACGAATCTGGCGATCTCTGTGAGCCTTTTTAGTTCGAGCGAGGATACGCAGTCGGAGCCCAGTTTCAGTTTAAGGTTGCCGATGACGGAGATGAGGTTGGCATTACCGCACCTTTCGCCGTAGCCGTTGACAGTGCCCTGGACCTGGACACACCCGGCCTGCACCGCAGCTATCGAATTGGCAACTGCCATGTCACAGTCGTTATGGCAATGTATGCCGAGAGGAGTGTTTATGCTCT
>Ga0315284_10003025_pt1 | contig 23953 bp, 39 predicted proteins | sample YL17G09_16_MG_FD_203696 | JGI IMG/M metagenome (GOLD analysis project Ga0315284, IMG submission 203696) | Sediment microbial communities from Yellowstone Lake, YNP, Wyoming, USA - YL17G09_16 | ecosystem: Environmental > Aquatic > Freshwater > Lake > Sediment | place: USA: Wyoming | collected...
TGTGGATTCAGAATCTGAATTAGTGAAAAACGACGGGTTAGTACGTTGGCGTATGCGTGTCGTTCTCGGCCGTTGGCGCCATAGGGCCTTCACTTTCACCTTTCTCTCTCTCCAGGGCTCTGTTGGTGCGGACGGCGCGAGCCTTCAAATGTCTATGGCGTCGCATGTTATCACCCTTTGTGATGGCGCCGGTGCTGGATCTATGCAGTATCTGCCTAATCCTGAGTCTATCGTCCTGCGTAGGAGCGACTTTCTTAGGCTGCACGATTACGCTATGGAGCATGCGCCTCTCCGCGACTTCTGCCTTATTCGCGTGCCTATGAAGTCTGGCCTCCGCCCGGGCGAGATCCGGCGCCTGCGGTGGGACGACGTGGACTTTGACAAGCTAACGCTGAATACTATGGATAGCAAGAAGCATGTGGTTTGCCCGATTCCGATGGACGCGGTGACCGCAGATTTCTTGAAGCGGCTCTATGATGTTTCGCCCAAACTATACGGCTGGGTGATCGAGCGTGACCCTATGGGCAAGGCCTGGGCAGACCGAGCGGGCCCGCTGGGCTACGATGCGCTGGATAAGGTGATTCGAAAGTGGGCTAAGGCTGCCGGCGTCGACGGCTGGAAGCACATGAACCTTTACGATCTACGGCACTTTTTTGCTGCAAGCTGGGCCTATCCCTCTGATGGGAAGAGGCCTGGGAATCTTCACGCTTTGAGTAAGATTATGCGGCATAAGAGTATGCTTTACACGCAGATCTACCTGAGCCGCCTCGTGTTCTACGAGGATCTTCAAGCCGAGTTCAGCCGACTCCAATCATGGCCATTCGCCGCTGAGAAGCCTACTGGTGAATGCCCGGAGTGTGGAAACGAGTTTTTTGATAAGCACTGTCGTTTCTGCGGTCACCGGAGCACTTGCCGGTTCATGGATCAGGCCATGGCCTCTAGCTGGGCGAGTGGCTGCAAGTTTTTTGAACGTGAAAAACTGGTTAAGGAGGAAATGAAAAATAATGGAATCTAAACTCGTGAATTTTAATTGCCCCTTGAAACTATTGGCAGAGTTCGATGAGGCCATCAAGAGCAGGTATAGCGGCCGGACGGACGCTTTGCTTGACGCTATGCGTGACCTCATCGAAAAGTTGGGAGGCGCCTAGAGCTTGCCGACTATGGCTAGAAACGATTCTGCCGGCGTTCGCAAGTGGCGTAAGCGAAGCAGAAAGGCGAAGGAGGAGGCCTAGTTTTGGAGAAAGCAATAGTTGAGTTAGCTCAGGCTTTCAAGGATATCCTGCAGAAGCTCGGCGTAGCCGTCGATCAGCTCTGCGACATCGTAATGCAGCATGAACAGCGTTTGCAGCTTCTTGAGGGTCCGAGCGATGTACGTTCTGAGTTGAAGCCCTTGGCGCGTCGGATCTCGGACCTGAAGGATAGTGCGAAGCGTGAAGAGGCATCCGCCACGTTTGCCATTTTATGCCACGTTTTGGGCGTCGAGGACCTGGAGGAGTAAGTATGGCTGAGGTTGTGTTTGAGGTTGTTGGCCGCAGCAAGAGCGAGAAAATGACGAAGGAAGGCCAGCTTGAGATCGCTTTCAAAGTCACGTTGAAGAGCATGAATGCTAAGCATAAGCTCACGATCACGGATGCTAGCCCGAGCCTGTTGTCGATATATCCTTTGGGCGGCGAGGTTCTCGTCAAACTCGGCGTCTGCAACCAGACCACGTTGGAGAAGAATTTGAAGCAGGCCGTGAAGGATGCGTCTCAGGCCAGCGCCGACGATGCTGTAAGAGAGGCTAGAAAAGCGGAGGCGAAGTAGTTTGGCAGCCGAAGATCGTGCTTTCCCGAAAGATCTTGTTATGCTGCCTTACCGCGAGGTCCTCTGTGACGATACGCTCCGCGAGTTTGCTCAGGTTCTGCGCTTCGACCTTGTTGACGTGGACGGGCATCCGCTGCGGTGTCAGCTGCTCTTGGATCGCAGGCATAAGATGAATAAAGCCCTTAGCAAGCCTGTGGCCTATTTTCGCATGTCGAGTCCTGAGCAGCTGATCAAACTCGCGAACACGGCGCTTGCGTGTGCTGTGGCCATGGCGTGTGCTGAGTTTGACCAGTTGGAACCTACGACTGAACGTGTAAAGGCTGTTGTTGATACTCATTGGAGCATGGCCCGCGTCGACGTCGTGAACGCTGTTGAGACGGTTATGCGGGATCTCAGGTTGCATCGGTTAGCCGGTTTGAAGAGGGAGGCTGTTACGGCGTGAAAAAGAAGATGGTTGTCATTTACATGGAAGATTTGTCAAACGAAAATATTGATAAACTCGCTGGTTACTTGGGGGATTGGCTCCGCAAGCATTTGCCTGAGACTGCGTTTTTCATCTCAAACAAGAAGCTGGAGTTGCTTTCGCTTAAGGATGTTTTGCCTTGGTTGAAGCGTTTGGTTAAGGAGGTTGAAGAAGGACCGCGAAAGGAGTGTCCGAAGTGTAAGGCCCAAGTCTACGTTACATACAAGCGTGCTGGTGCGGTCCCTAATCATCCTGATATTCTAGTGGTTGAGCCGGTCTATTCTCCTGCCGTCATTGCAGAGAGTGGAGACTACGTTTGTCGGGCATGTGGCAATCGTTGGCCAATCGGGGAGGCTGAGGCCTAGATGTGCAGGTGCGAGATCTGTGGTCCGCAGAGTCACCATGAAGCCGAGTTTAGCGTTAGCATCGGGAACGATGATCGCGAGTTGAAGGTTTGTTGTTGGTGCAGTCAGGATCTGCGCGTTCTCGGTGCCCGGTTAATCAGCTGGTCCGTTTGCCCAGGTCGGTGGTTCGCTGTGCTTTCTGGTTTCTCGGTCCAGTCCGCAGCCTATTCGAGGAGGTGAAAGCTTGAAGGATGTTACTGTTGAAGATTTGAAGATAAGGTTCGTGGTGGCCAAAGTTGCACCGTATGGTGAGGTGATTATGGTTCCCGGCGCCGATTTTGATCCGGACTGGGAGGCCATGCTTGAAGAGGAAGGTTTTGGCTGCGTTTTCACTGAGATTAACGGTGAAAAGTTTACGCTTGTTAAGCTTGAAAAGGAAGAGGAGGGCGGAGAGGAGACAGCAGCTGGGCCTGAGGTTAGGCGACGTCGTGGGATTCTGCCTGGAGAAAAGATAAACCTTTGGAGTGATGCTGACGAAGAGCGGCTGCTGAAACGGATTGAAGAGTTGCCCGGCACGATCGAGGAGAAAGTTGCTCAACTTATGTCGGAGTTTCCAGGCCGAACCGCTATGGCTTTGCAGAAGAAATACGAGAAGCTTATGCATGGAAAGAAGAGACGCCCTATTGGCAGGCCAAGAAAAGCGGCTAACGATAAGTGTCCAAAGTGTGGTCTTGCCCTCGACTTGTGCATGTGCGCTGAGATTGAAGAAATGCGCCGGACTCGAGAAGCAGAAGAAGAGCAGGTTGGAAAACGTGTTGAGTCTGAGGAGTATGTTTCCGCCGAGTCTGCTAAGAGTCAGTTGGACGTCGTGAAAACGCTGGCGAAGATTGAAGATAATGTGGAAGCGCTGCTGGAGTTCACGAAGGTTCATGCTGTGTATATCGCTAAGATTCATTGTATGGCTGTGATGCAGGCTCTGGAGACTCAAGAACACAAATGCATCTTGTTGATTTCGCCAAAACTGCGCGATCACTACGTTGAGGCTCTCGGTTCGACTGACGGAAAGGCTGCTGCTGTTTTTCTTGAGAAAGCTAGGTTGCTTGTGGAGGCTTCTTCTTGAGGTCTCTGCGTCGGATCGCTCGTATTCTCGCTTTCCCTTTTCTTTTGTTTTGTGCAGCGCTCGGGATCTGCTTGATGATTGTCGGCGACAGGGGAGACGATGAAGATGACCGGTGAAGAAGAAATGATCCTGCAGGAAGTTAGGGATCACGCGGCCTACTGGCATAGTTTCATGGCGAAGAGAGTTACAGTGGAGAAGCATCTGACGCAGAAAGGCTTCGAGAACGTAGCGGCCAAGATTGACGTTTTGATCGGGGCTGGAAGGTTGGTTTTGATTCCTAGGCCGCGCGGAGACTACTTGAGGGAGCCAGAAATATGAGTTTGCGTGTTTCTGATGCTTTATCTCTTCCTGGTGAGGCGGCGACGTGGGTTCTCAGTTATCTTGCTAAGCGTGGCGCCGGCAAGACGTATAATGCTGCTGATCAGGCTGAGGAGATGCTCAAGGCTGGGATTCCTATTGTTGTTATTGATGGCATGGGTATCTGGTGGGGCCTGCGTGTGGCAAGTGACGGCAAGAGCCCTGGGCTGCCGGTTGTCGTTTTTGGTGGTGAGCATGCGGATCTGCCTCTTGTCCCTGAGAAAGCAACGGAGATGGCTAAGGCCGTTGTTGAGTCGAATATTTCTTGTGTGCTGGATCTGAGCGGTTTTTCGAAGTATGCGATGCGTAAGATCGTTATGGATTTTCTTAATGAGTTGTATCGGCTTAACCGTGTTGAAAGGCACGTTTTCATCGAAGAGAGCGATATGTTTGCTCCTCAACGTCCGATCGGACAGGATGAAGCCTTCTGCTTGTCGGCTGTTGACAATTTTGTGAGGAGAGGCGGAAACCACAACTTAGGTTGCACGTTGATTACTCAACGCAGTGCCGTCTTGAATAAGGATATCCTCACGCAGTCTGATTGCCTAGTTATTCTCCGCACTCTCGCACCGCAAGATAAGAAGGCTATCCAGGCTTGGGTTGAAGAGCAGGTAGATGAAGATAAAGAGGAGTTGAAAAAGTGGTATGATTCGCTTAAGGCTCTGGAGAATGGCGAGGCGTGGGTTTGGCATCCGGAGAAGCCGGCGATCTTCAAGAAAGTCAAGTTTAGAGAGCGTGAGACGTTCCATGCTACACGCGAGTTCATCAAAAGCCCACAAGCAAGCAAGATCGTTTTGATGGGTGTGGGCGACTTTGTTGAGCGTTTCAAAAAGGTTTTCAAGACAAGCCCTGAGCCTGAGCAGAAGGGTACCCATGGCGGCGTGCCGGTTGACGCGCAGAAGCTGGCTAAGTTGGAGGAGAAGGTTTTTGCTTTTGGTCAGCAGCTCGAGCAGGATAAGGGCCTCTTCGCGGAGTACGAGTCGGGCCGGAAGATCCCGGAGTGCATCCAGGCGCGGCTCAGGTTTCTTGCTGAGGTCAAGATGGATCTCGAGAAGCGGTTAAAGGCTATGGAAACGGCTCTGCATGACTACGACGATTTGAGAGGCATCTTATGGCGGGTTTTGAGGGTTCAGAACATTTACGACAATATCCAAAAGGCTGAGGAGCGGCTCTCTAAAAAAATACCTGCTGCATTACCTATGGATGGGAGTTTACCTGCTACATTACCTACTGAGGGAGAGCCTCTAGTCGTCACCGAGATAGTTCCAGATATTCGTGTCAAGGTTGATCGGCCAGTCGTGGAGATTGATGATTCAGGCCACGAGGGTAGGTTAATCTGCTTGGCTAAGGCCGGGTTTTTTGATGAAAAGAGGCGACTCACAGTCATAGCGAAGGAGATTGATCGCGTTTATGCGACTGCTACGGTTCATCATCCGAGCCGGGATTTGAACCCGGTGCTTGAGGTTTTGGTGCGTAAGAAGGTTTTGCAGCGTGAAGAATCCGGGGGTAGCTTTGAGTATTGGCTGTTTCCGGCAGCGAAGGAGCGAATCAAGGAGGTTTCGGCTTGAAGAGGAGGGACTTTGAAGAGGCAGTAAAAGACCTCAAGCCATATGACCATGTTGTAATTATCGTTCGCGGAAACTATGGAACCTACACATCTGAGGGTTTGCTTTTCAAGGTCTGTGAAGGCCGGGTCTCGTTGAATCATGGTTCTAGCCATTCCTATCAACGCATTCTCTCCATATCCAAAAAGGAGGCGTCTTGAATGGTTCTTGTCGTTCGTGAAGGGCGTTGTCCTAAGTGCGGAGCCCAAGGGCTGTACATCACTCAGGAAGATTGGAAACCTGTAACGATTAAGTGTCGTCATGTTCACTCGTGCGGCTGGGAAGCTGATATTCGCCAGTTCTGGCCAAAAAAGGAGGCTGCCGCGGTTTGAAATGGTATCACTGTTTGTTTAGGCCTTTGCGTAACTGGATCGGCGCGTTGAATGGGCTTAGTGGTTGTCAGTTATGCGGCGATAAGTGGAATTGGAAGAAACCGCACATAGTACAGTTGACGTCGTTTGAGAGTGCTTTTCCAGTCTGTGACGAATGCTGGAAGACTGCGAAAACGGAGGATATCGTTCGTGCCGCGAGAAACTTGGGTGATATGTGGATATGTTCACCGAGCTTGTGTGCTGAGCAGTTGCGTAAGACTCGCCGTAAAGCTTCTCTCATGGTTAAGGCCGTTGAAAAAGCAGCGAAGAAGAGATGCGATTTTTGTCCGGTTGGGCCAATGCGTAAGTATATGATGCCTGTTGCATGCGTCGGGTGCGTAAGTAAGCAGATCGAGAAGGACGGTTTTAAAGAGCAAATTAGGAAACGTGCAGAGAAATCAAAAGGCTTGAGGGAGGCCTCTTCTTGAGCGATAGGCAGGATACTCTTTTTCCGGATACGCGGAAGGAGTTGCCGGTGTTGCAGGGTTTGGATCGTTCTGAGGTTCTGCCTTTAGCTCTAAGGATTGTGCAGGAGATAGAGCCTTACTGCATCAAAGCTTGTGTTGCTGGCAGTCTTCGGCGTGGCCGAGCCCTGGTTAATGATGTGGATATTGTTGTTTTGCCTAATGTTCCTCTTTACTGGCTTGAGCTAATCAAAACGCTGAGGAGAGAGTTTGACGGTATAACGGTAAAGCAGGGCGATAAGCTCGCGGTTTTCAACGTGCCCTTCGCTAGCAAACAGGCCCTGGGCTATCTGCAGGTGGATCTTTACCGTGCTGAGCCGGATACGTGGGGGATCCTTCTGCTTGTTCGCACTGGCAGCAAGGAGCATAATGTGAAGTTGTGCAACTTGGCAATCAGTAAGGGTTTGAGGCTCAAATACAGCGTGGGGCTCACGGATCAGAGGGGCCTTGTGGTTGCTGGCCGGACTGGGGAAGAGGACGTGTTTGCTGCTCTTGGTTTGCCTTTTGTTCCGCCGGCGGAGAGGGAGGTTCCCGAAACATGACAAACTATTGGAGATTCCGTTTTAATGCGTTGCTTGCTCGATATTTCCAGTCTCAGTATCCGCCTCTTTGGTCACGTCATCTCTTATGGTTCATCGATAATTTGGTTGCTTTTGATTGGAGGGAAGGAAGGAATAGGTTAGCTAATCTCGTAGAGGAGGCCCTGAGATGAAAAGTGAGAAGGTTTCTTGGCCTGAGAGCGTTTTTGTTGAGGCTGAGAAGCGTTTAGCCGAAGAGCCTGCCCTTTTGAAAGACGCTTTCTCAAAGGAGTTTGCCAAGTTTGCGGAGGAGACGCATCTCTACTTCTCTTTCGGTGACATTGTTCACTTGATCGAGACAGGCCTGGGCCACGGAATTAGTTTAAAGCATTATGGGGCAGGCATGTTTCTGGCTGGCTACGAGGCCCTGATTAAGCGTTTCAAATTGTATCTCCTGCAGGAGCTCAAGTACGTTCTCGCAAACAGAGAGCCCTATCACCATGACGCGCAAAAAGTGGATGTCAACTTCGTCACCGAGTTTCTGGACCTGTTGAATCGTTTGGACCGGGCCGCTGAAGAGTTGCAGCAGTTGCGCGAAGCGGATAAGAAGGAGAGTCCGTGAAATTGACTGAAAAGAATCCTTGGTTGAAAAGAGAACCGTTTAAGGTTGAAAGTCCCGGTTTCACGTTGAAGCAAAGCTTTGGTAATCGTAAGTGTCGAAGATGCCAAGCTCATCCGAAGCAGGCTAACAGTCGCAAGTGTCGGGGAACAAGGAGCTACTGCCCATGAAAGTCAAGATCGCCTTAACCATCTATGCCGCATACATCAAGGGCAACCGCTTCATCACTTACTTCGAAAACGCAGAAACGGCGATGAAGTTTTTGAATGAACTTTACCCGACTGAAGACAAGCATGTTGAACCGCTCTTTATTTTGATGGAGGATAAGGTTTGATGGCTGTTTCGATGGGAAAGTACATGGAGGCTCAGCTGCTTGAGCAGGAACCGGATGCTAAGACTCAGAGATGGCAGATTAGATCGAAAGGTGATGGTTCCGTGCTTGGCGTTGTCAAGTGGTTTGGGCCTTGGAGTCAGTACTGCTTTTTCGTGATGGATGTCGCCGTTTTCAGTGCCGGGTGTTTCAAGGATCTCACGTCTTTTCTCGAAGAACTCAATCGGAAGCACAAGCAAGGAAAGTGATCTTGTTTTGGCTGGGTCTCGTTCGAAGTACAAACGTAACTCTTCAAAGTACAAAGTAAAATTTGACACTTGTACTGTTAGGACTTGGATTCTTCCGCTCTTGCGCCGACTCGAGGCCGGGGACTATCCAACCAAGGCAGGCCGCATCATAGGACTATCGCGTCAACATACCTTTTACTATATTCAGAAGCTGGAGAAGGCCAAGCTGATCCGGCGTCAGGTTCGTAGTAACGTGGTTTTCTATGAGCTGACGGGTGAAAGTAAAAGGCTGCTCGCGTCATGTGAGGGGACGGTTTTTCCTGCTGAGCTTGTTAGGTTGGATAAGTGCCAGGTTTGTTTTGAGGTTTTGGTTGATGGTCGTTTGCCTACGGATTTTAAGAGGGTTGAGATGGTGAATTGGACGGCGCTGTTAGGCCTAGAGCAGGGTGTTAAGGTTCGTAGGACGTCGCGTAGTTGGATTGTGCATGTTGAGGTTATTCGTGGAAGGAGTCAGGTTGAGGTTACTAATTTGGCTTTGAATTTGGCGGATCGCATTCGTGATAGCTTGGTGAAGAAGTATGGGTGTGTGCTTGGCCAGGGCAAAGTTGTTGCTGGAGAGATCGCTATTGAGGATCCGATTGCCACGCTGTTCGGCCGGTATTTCACTGTTCGAACGGATAAGAGGAAGATTGATCATAGCTGGAATGTGGGTGAGCTTGAGCATTTGCAGAAGGACGCGGTTATCGCGTATTTGCAGATGCCTGAGAAGGTTCAGCTGATTGAGAAGCGTTTAGAGAAGTTGACTGACGTTTTGAGTAAGCTTGTTAATTTGGAGGTTGAGCCTGAGCCGCCGTCTGGCCAGAGGAGTATGAAAGACTATGTCAGCTAAGTTCGTTCTGGGCTCGTTTTCGTCGCTTGGTCCATGTGGCACCTTGTTTGTTGGGCATGGTTTGGGGTATGGTGAAAGTCCATGCTTTAGACGTCGGCCTTTTATGAGCCCTATTGGTCTAGGCTATGGATGCTTGTTCTTCGAGTATCTGAACATTGTTAATATGCGGGAGTGCGCGTGACTGCATGGAGACAGCTGCTGTACCCGTCCAAACAGGGCCTCAGAAGCGTGAGAAGAGGCCTCAGGAAGCCAAAATCGGCCGTGTGAAATACACTTTACAGCTGATTAAGGAGATGAAGCGGGATATTGAGGAGCTCAAGTTATCTCAGAGGACTATTCTTGCTGGCTTGAAGGGTTTGTTCAATTTTCAGAAGCCTATGATCCAGCGGATTGCGTGCGGGGATGAGGTCGACGCTGAGATCCTGAACCTGCTTCACGAGGCGGGCGGACAAGGCCTGCTGCCGAAGGATCTTGCTGCGCGGTTGTCCGCGTATAAGGTTATGCGGCGTCAGGTGAGTCGTCGGATCGTTCGTATGAATCGGCTGCTTGAGAAGGAGCTGGGCGAGCGGCTTGTTGAGAAGCGTGGTTGGCATTGGGCTTTGACGAGTTTTGGGAATGAGGTTTGGGATGAGACTGAGAAGACCGCTACGCCTTGGAAGGATGGAGAATTACCAGGAGAGAGTGAGTCGGTTGAGGCTTAGGTTCTGGTCTAGGCTTAGCGCGTGGTTTGATGTGTGGCTTATTCTGCGTTCGGCGTGTGCTGGTTGTAACTGGCGTTCTACGCCTCGATGTTGTCTGAGACGGACACAGAAAAAAGACCATGCCCTCTTCAAATAGGATTCTCATTGAAGGGGAAAAACTCGGAGATTTGGGCTTCGCTGGTCTTGGATGAGAAATACTCGTTCAGGACCTGTAAGTCTCGATTTGAGGTTTCCAGGGCTTATAGGGGAAATTCTCGTATAGGACCTGTGCGTTTCATTTTAGGCTTATTTTTGCTCTTCAAATAGGGCTTGTTGAAGGGACTATGGAGCGAAAAAGGGTTTGAGAAATAGGGGGAGAAAAGGTTTGGGATCTTGTTTAGAGGCCTTATGTTGTTGGTGGGCCTGCGGGTGTTGGTATGAAGTGTTTTGTGATTATGGCGGCGAAGATCTTTGTTCCTTTCCACACGTACCATGATATGAAGCCGTCAGCTAACCATGTCATAACGAAGATTACGGCTGATTGTTGTGGCAGTCCTGAGTACATGAATATTCCTCCAATTATAATGCTTATGATGGCCGTGTAGAGAAAGTGGTCAAGTTTAAAGTTTTCAGGTGGTGTCTTGCTTGCGTATCCTGCCAGGCAGGTGAGGAAGCCCATTAGGAATCCCATGGGTGTCGCAATAGCGAAGGCCCATATTGCCTTGATCGCTTCGATGGGGATCTCAGGCGGGACGTCCTGGGCTTCTGCTGCAAGGACAGGACATGCGAGCGCAACGGTTAGTGCCAAAAGCATAATCACGTATGCTAGTTTTCTTTGCGTGTTTTCACCTCCATCTAGGCTCAGGTTTGGGGCCTGGTTGCCGTGGGGAGAAAGGAGAGAAAGGAGAAGTTTTCCGGCTTCCAGGCCTTCTGCTTGAGCATTTTATACCAGTTTCAATACAGCTATTCCCGATGTTGTTGCCCTCTTTCTTCGTGGGCTTTTGCTGCGGATCTCTTCTTCTGCTTCTGCGAGTTTGTCTGGCCATCCGAGGGCTTTTAGTTCTGTTAGCATCTTGTCTATTTTTGGCAGGTTTTGTTTTGCCGCGTGGTAGCTGACGTAGATTGAGGGTGGGTCCATGTCGAGTTCTCTGGCGATTGCGTAGCAGCTTTTGCCCTGGAGGATTAGTTTCAAAACGTCGCACATTTGGGATGTTATTCGCAGCTGCATCGTCTTAAATGTCGGTTCTTATTCTATTTAACTATTATTAGTAGCTGGATTCAATAAAGTGAAGTCCTAATAGCGTTTTTTTGCTTTAACCGTTTATATTTGCTGTTATTATGCCAGTTAAAGCCGCGTCTGATGTGCATTCTGCGAAGAACACGAGATCTATTTCTGAACGCATTCGAAGCATTTTTCATGAGAGCGCCTTTTTCGTCACCGAAAACGAGAAGGCTATGGGTGTTTCTTCTGATGTTAGTTTCAAGATTATGACGATGGTTTATCTGGCTGACCTTGGCGCCAGGGCAAGTATTGACTTTTTGGCGGATCAGGTTGCCGGTCAGGGCTTCTACACGACCATGAACGAGAAGTACCTGGAGAAGAGCGGTGGCAAGTCGGCTAAGGAGATTGTTGACGAGTTTTGTGAGCGCGTTAATTTGGATGAGCGGTTGCAGGAGTCAAGCCGGTATGCTGTGGGTTGGGGGAACGTTTTCTGGTGGGTCGGCAACAAGAGGCGTATTGACTTTTTGAGGGTGGTTCCGCTTGAGGTTATCAAGGGCTTGAAGTTTGGTGATGAGGGCGAGGTTGAGCAGTTACTGCTTGATTGGGATCGCACCATAAAGGAGATTCCGGGACAGGAGCTTGTTCATCTTGGCTATAACGTGATGACGGCAAGCCCGCTGGGGATTGGCGTTTTGCATAGCCTCTGTGCGACTCTTGACCTTGGCAATGGCGAGGTTCGTGGGCCCTTTTACGTGATTAAGGGCAAGATTCACGCGGGTATGGCTGATACGATTTACACTTTTGGCGCGCCTAACGAGTTGTGGAGTTTCCCTGGGTTGAGCGCGACGAAGTTGAAAGAGGCCCAGAACGAGATCCGCAAGATTGGGCCGCGTGGTCACAGGTTTGTGTTTAATCCGCCTCCGGGTTCTGACGCGAAGATTACTCAGGTTATTGCTGAGCGGATGCGGGGCCTCGATTTTTACGTGGAAACGCTTGAGGACGAGTTCGTGTTGGGTCTTGAGACGCCGCTGGCAAAGCTTGTCACCAAGACCGGTTTTACTGAGGCAAGTGCCAACGCTGCCCTGGAGATTGGCGAAAGGCGTGTAATGGGCGTGCAGAGGTTTCTCAAGCGTTGTGTCGAGCGGTACTTGTTTGATCCTGTGGTGACTGCTGCGGGTTTGGATTCAGCGCAGGCTCAGGTGCGGTTGAATTGGGGCATGCCTGAGAGTCTCGACTACGAAAAACTGTCTCAAATTTTGAGCCAGGTCACAGAGCTGTTGAAGGTGAACCCGACTATCATCGGAACCCATGAGCTCCGCAAGATATTGCGTGACGTGGCCAAGTTGCCACTGGAAGAGGCGGATCCTGAGGTTCCTTCACAGGTATTGAGTATCGAAAAAAAGCTTGGAGAAAAAGCCAATGTTGAAAGATGAGATCCGGAAAGTGTTGGCGACTTATTCTCCGCCCTTGGCTTCGAGTCAAATGGATCAGATAGCCGAGACAATTGCGGAGATGTCTGCCAAAGAAAAAAAATCCCTGAAAACGGAAGGATCAGCTAAATCGCGGAGGTGATAGTGTTGCCGTTTGGAGAATATGAAAGTTACGAAGATTGCGTAGCCAAAAATCAAGATAAGAAGGATTCAGCAGCTTATTGTGGTACCATTCAACACGCCGTCGAGGAAGGTTTGCGTCGAAAACCATTGAAGTTGCAGACGATGAGCCAAGAGCAAATTAAGGCGAAGATTGCAGAGATTTCCGAGCAGGTCAAAGCAAAGCAGGCTATTGCATTTCCAGTGGTAGACCCGCAGATAGCTGCTGATATTGATGCGTTGTGGGTGCAGAAACGTGGTTACGAGGATGCTTTGGCTACGTTGGCGGAAGAGGAAGCATTGGCGTTATCTCAACAGGGTACACAGCAGGGCGTTTTGCCTGTGAAGTTGAGGTTGTTCGCTGAAAGCATCAGGTGTGAGGGGAATAGGGTTTCTGGAGTTGCTCTTCACCCGAAGAGACTCTGGCATCCGGAGGAAGGCCAAGCTCATCTGTTTCTGAAGGAGGAACTTAAGAAGAGCGCGCCAAGCCTGGGCGGCAAGTCTTTTGGAATTGATCACCTGCGTCTGTTGCCTAAGCCGAACATAGTTGAAAAGGCTTGGTACTCCGAGCAGGAGGACGGTGTCGCTTTCGAAGGTACCGTAGACGATCAAGTCAGAAAAAAGATTAAGGAGGGCGCGTTCAAAGGCCTAAGCATCGAGTTAGACTGGTTTAAGGATGGCGTGATGACGGAGCGCATCGGCGGAGCTGTCGCGCCACGAAACTTTGACTTTACTAGTGTACACTTCATGTCTCAGTTTCCACCTGCAGATAAGGAAACCTTCGTGAAGCTGTGGGAAGGCATAATGTTGCCAATCGTGCCGCCGCCCTTTGACATACAGATCGATCAACTGCGTCAAGCCTTTGAAGAGCGTGTTCGTTATCTCGAGGGACAGTTTAGCGCCTTAACCCGAGCTGATACGTTCAGTTCGATTCCTCAAGCGCAGGCTGCGCCAGTAATAATTATACTCAAGGAGGCGGAAACCAAAATCACTCAAGAGCTTGTGCGGATGAAAGCCACCATAGATCAGTTGAAGACGCTGAAAGAAGCCTACATCACCGCGAATTTTGCTCAGAATGCTGCAGTTGCTGAGAAGGAGAAGCATCTCCGTATCAAGGAAGGCGAATTTGACGTTGCCTTGGGGAAGATTGCTGAGAAGATGAGCGCGGCAAGTCCTAAGGAGGGTGAGGCTCTTGTGGAAGTGCGGAAGAAGCTCGTGGAGGCGGAAGGTAAGGGTGCGGACTTGGAGAAGCAGATGAAACAAGGCGTCGGCGAAGCCAAACAGAAGTACCTGGCGCTGCACAAGGCCATAACTGAGAGTATTCCTCCGTCGCACATATGGAAGTGCTGGACTTTCGGGCCGAAAATGATGATCAGTCAGCAGATGCGGACCCTTGGAATTGCGCCAGACGATAGGCAGTGATCCTAGTCATCGAGTATGACGGAAAGTATGCCAAGATGAATTGGCTGAAATCAAGAAATTGAGGAGAAGATGAAAGTATGGCAGATTTGAGTGGGCGAACCGATTTGGCAGTCGGAGACGTAGCACAGCAGGGCGCGATAATTGAAGAGTACGAGTGCGAAGCGGCTGTTACCAAAGGACAAGCCGTGTACATGAGTTCTGCAGGCAAAATAACCCCGACAACTGTGGCAGCTGAAATAGCGATTGGAATAGCAACCATGACGAAAGCCATCGGCGAAATGTGTCCAGTGTGCACTGGGGGCAAAATCAAGGTGACGGCTGGCGGCGCAATAGCGCTGTCTGGTTCTGTTCGGGGTTCAACAGCGGGCAAAGTGATTGCGAATCCTTACGCAGCTGACATAACAATGGTGGATAAGGCACTTGGGAACAACGCCTGGACAGCGGCAGCGGCAGACGCAGACCTCATTCTCATAAAGGTGAACCGATAATGCGGGAAATTCCGTTACCAAAATTCCATGAAGGCCTCCTGAAGCAGGATCTAGAGTATGCAGCGGATTTTGACAGCATGCTAAGGCACGCTGGCGTCAATCCCTGGATAAACCAGTATGCGAAAATGGGCATGAAAGAAGGAATCTTCAGCGACATGGCTGGCGCGTTGGGAAGTATGCACGACACGGTTGTAGAGGCTGCTAAACCCAAGCTGATCGCAAGAAACATTATTGACGTGCGTTCAACGAAAGAATCGTTAGAGCGTTTCGTGAAGGCTAAGAAAAGCGTCGCATACGTTGGTTCTGAAGGCGGCGTGACGAGGTTGTCAGGCGAACGCGATGAGACCGTGGACATCAAAACCAACATCATAATCAAGGATAGCACCAAGTGGACTAAGGAACTTGCCGAAGATGCCAGCTGGAACGTGTTGAACAGACAACTTGAAGAGCTTGGGCGAAGCGTCGCGGAGATGGAAACAGCAAAAATAATCGCTCTCTACGAGGCCATTGCAGCGGCTGATCTTGCCGGCGGCGCCGTAATAGCCGGTGGAGCAGCTGTGTTGTCGTGGGCGAAGCTTGTGGAGATGTGGGATGCTGTCTCTGGCGAGGATTTTGAAGCTGACACTATGTTCATGCACAGTAAACAGATGAGTCAACTGTTCACTGCAACCGAGTTCATAAATTCCCAGTACATGCCCTCCAGTGGGTTACAGCTCGGAAGCGGCTTGGTAGGACAAGCGTTGACCATGAACCTGTTTAAGAGTAGCAAGTGCACGAACGGCAAGGTTTTCGCTGTGGATAAAAATCCGGCAGCCGTCATGCTGATTCGAAGAGACATAACGACTGAGACGTTTGAGGATCCGCGCGCGGGCGAGTATGGCGTTGTGGCGACTGAACGCATAGGCTACGGTGTACTGCGAAGCAAAGGAGTTTCAGGCGGCACCAACTTCAAGACAACATTCTAAACTCTAGAAACATAGCGCTCTTTTCTCCCCCTTTTTTTGAGGGTTCGACGGTTGGAAGGATGAAAAACTATGGCTGTTAAGGTAGGTTGCGTTTCTGGCTCGTGTTCTAACTGTGGGAAGGAATTGTCAGCTCCGAGGCCTGCGGACTTGATTGTTTGTGACTGCTGGGAGTACTGTCCCCGCGACCACGGGAACGGTGCGTATGGCTCGAAGATGGAGTCTTACGCGCCTGATCTTACGCCGAGCACATACGGGCCTGTCAAGGTTGTTTCTGGGAATGCCTACGGCGATTTAGAGCACCCTTTGAATATTTTGAGGCGTTGTCCAATATGCAATTATCATAGTTGCTTAAAGCCGGTGGAAGTCAAACTTGGCTGAATTTGAAAGGCGCGGCGAAGCGTTCAAAGCGATTTCGACAGCTTCAGAACTCTTCCTCTTCCTTTCAGGCCTCGTGGATAAGGTAAGCTATGAGTACACGGGCGCCGGCGCGGACAAGGTTGTGGCCAAGAAAAAGTACTGGAAAAATGCGGCTGTTATTTTGGAGTTAACCTTCGGGTATGATGCTGATAAGGATGTGACCTCGAAGGAGAAGACTGGGCCTTGAGCGCTGAAGAATTTCATAAGCATAAGCCTAAGGAGATTAAGCCTCAAGGCGTTGGCAGCACTCTCGACGCTGATAAGGTCGATGGGTTACACGCTAGCGAGCTAGGAGGTGGCGGTGCACACGATATTCTGTCTGCAAGCCACGGAGACACGTTAGCGGCGGCCGTTGTTGCCGGTGACATAATAATTGGCAATGCAACGCCGAAATGGTCGCGACTCGCAAAGGGGATAGATGGAAAAGTCTTGAAACTTGTTTCTGGTCTTCCGGCGTGGGCTGCTCTCGCGGTTGCTGATCTTTCGGACCACACTAAAACAGTTCACGATGCCCTGGCAATTGATCATACGAGCCTTACGAATAAGGGCACGAACACGCATAATTCGATTGACGCTTTCCTAGCCAGCAAAGCAGTCGCTTACGGTCTCTGTGACCTTGATGTTCTTGTTAAGGTTCCTGCCGCACGTATGCCTAGTGCTTCAGTGTCAATCACTAGAACCTTAACTTTCTCTGTTGTTGGAACGTTAGCCGTTTTGGTTTCTGCAGCTCCTGCTCTTTTGGTTGATGGAACGCTAACGATTATCAAGGTCAAAATCGTTGTGAAGACTAAGCCGACGGGAGCCGGAAGTGCGGTGACAGTGGACGTGAATAAGAATGGTACCACGATCTTTACGACTCAAGATGGAAGGCCAAGCATCACCGTGGCAGGAGGATTAGCCATTGACGATAGTTCAACTCCGGACGTGACCGCTCTAGCTGAAAATGACATTCTGACAATCGACGTGGACGCGATAGGTGGAACAGTTGCCGGAGCAGACTTGACGGTTGAAGTGGTCTGCACTCAAGCGGTGACGGTGACGTTCACTTGACCACCGAATATCTTTATGTTGGAAACAAAACCGCAGATAGCGCTCAATGGACTACTCATACAGGTTTAACTCCATACCTCAACAACTCAACAGCAAACTTAATCACCACGTACACGACCGACCAAATAGACAGAAACTTTGATTTCGATGGCACAGCGATAACTGATTTCTCGTACATTAGCAGCATCGGTCTTGACCTTGAAACAATGAGTACAAGCGAACTGGCGGGCGTACATGCGGCTCTGAGTCTTGACGGAACGAATTTCACTGAAAAAGGCACTTTTGGTTTGGACGGAACAAGCACTTGGATTTGGTATCCAACCGGCCCTATCGACGTGACAAGCTTCTTTGCGAGCCTGGCAAACATCAACGCTTGTACCATGCGATGCACAAGTCACAGAAGCGGAGCAAGCGCCAGCATAGGCGTCAGGCGAGCAAGGTTGGAAATAGTTTACACTATACCTTCTGGTGGAAATCCGAATAGCGTTCAAATAATGGCTCATCGGAGAGAGCCGAAGCTTGAGCCTAGACGGATGCCACGATGTCAACCGCGCAGAATCAACATTCCTTTCAATGTGCGGAGGTTCTAGGGTTTGAAGAGGCGTGTGGTTGCGTCTGTGAGCCCTGTGCTTTTTCTTGAGTTGGAGAGGGTTCACGATCTTGAGGTGGCTAGGGCCTTGGATGGTGACCGGGAGGAGCCGTGTTGGAGTAATACGGTTGAGATGTTTTTGCGTAAGGGCGTTAAAGCGTATAAGTTGGAGCATAAACCTGAGAGATAATGGTGGTGCACGTTAGTGCATAACAGTGCATAGCAGTGCATGGCGTGCAATTCGGCTTATTTGGGGCGCTTTTCAAAGTTCATACAAAGATAGGGTTGAGTTTGCTTGTTTGAGCTTGAATTGGCCAAATTTGCAGGCGTGCTGTTGGGTGTGTTTCTGCGGACCTGGCTGCCTGCTCGTCGTAAAGCGAAGGCTGCTGAGGTTTTGGGGAAGGTTTTCGTGTGGCGAAAGGTCTTTCTTAAGACAGCGCTTGTCAGCTTCTGCGTTGCGTTCTTTTCGGCGTTGCTGTTGATTCCTTCTGTCGCTCCAGGCGAGCCCGTGAGCCTTTTTGTGGGTTTCGGGTTGGCTTTCGGCGTCGGGTTTGGCGCTAATGGGGCCTCAAACGAGGTGTATAGTCTGTTTTTCGATGTGAGTGGAGGTGAGCAGCTTGGTCCGGCCTAAGCTTCTGTCTCTTCTGGTCATTCTGGTTTTGGTTCTGTCTTCGTTTGCTGCTCTCAAGATTGTGCCTGTTTCGGGTGTTTCTCTTCCCTTCAGCGACGGTTTTGAGTCTGGCAGTTTCAGCGGCTGGACTGGGACAAGCATCGGGTCTGGCTGCAATGTTTCCGTTCAATCTTCTATCGTTAGGACGGATAGTTACGCTGCTAATGTGACTTCTCCGGCTGGGAATACGAAGACGATGTTTTACGCGAGCTTCACAGGTGTGGGCACGGTTTACGCGCGTGGTTTTGTGCGTTTTCCGAATTTGACGGCGTTAAGCGTTAATGATGATCGTTGTGCGTTGATCTGGCTTTCCGGCGGCGTAGACAAGGGTGTTCTGGGCATTAGAAATGTGTCCGGGGTGCTTCGATGGTATCTTTCGGGTTGGGTTGGGACTACGTGGACTTGGTATTCGAATCCGACGTTGACTGTTGCTGTTGACACCTGGTATTGTATCGAGTTTAAGATAGCGGTTGGAGTTGGCACTGGTGAAAGCAGAGGTTGGGTGGACGGTTCAGAGTTCGGCGCTTTGATAGGGCTCAATAACACAATGGATTCGGCAACTGTCGGGTATGCTCGTTTCGGGAATTATGCGCCTTCATTGCACGGTGTTTTTTCAACCTTGTGGGATGATTGTAAGGTTCAAACTAGCTATATTGGGACTGGTGGCGAGGAGCCTCCGCCTACGGGCACATGGGTTTTTGTGCGTGATCCTGCCGCGAGTTTGACTGAGGTTCGCAGGGTTGAGTTTGCGCTGGGAAACCAGAGTGTGCCTTACATAACGTTGGCTCCTGGCGACGTTGTGAATTATGCTTCGATCAGCAGTTATGCGGGTTTGATTCTTTGCACATACGGGTCAAGCGCGTATAATCAATCAGCAGTTTTCGAGTTCTGCAAGACGAAGCAGGTGATCGTTGACGTGGCTGACGCTGCCGAGCTTAATAATTTTGATACTCCGGATTTGGATTTGAAGTTGACTAGCACAACTACCTTCATCGCGGATCTGGGTTGGTTCAAGAACGGCGATGTGGTTCCCTTCAATGGGGATGGTAAGACTGCGAGTGTTTACCTTACCTGTATTAACATCACGACTCTTACGGGCCTTGGCAATGTCACGGTGATCAGCCGTTTCGACGCGAGCTGGGCGCACGTGTGGCGTGAGACAGACGGCGGATCTACAAGTTACGAGGGCTTATGGGTTACTGATTTCACGGGGTTCAGCAGCAAGACTGAGTGGGCTGGCATCTGGATCTTCATGGACGTGCTTGATCGGACGGCGTCTTTGAAGCTTGGGTCAGCCGTTAAGTGGATGGGCGACGGAACCGCGCACAGATCCTTAGCGGTGTGGATGACTTGGTGGCAAGACTTCTATGCTGCACATCCGGCTTGGGTTTTTGGCTGGAATAAGACTGGATCCTCTGTTGACGTGAGGGACATTAATTACACGATCATCGGCAACGGCAGTCGCTATGTGTTTTGGAGTGCTTGCATTCATGGTGACGAGAAGCTTCCTGCCGCTGGGATCGCGCGTGCGGCTGAGCTTGTTGTGGCTGATGCTGAAGCCGGCGGCTACTGGAGCAGACGCCTCCAGGACATTACTTTGATTATTATACCGATCGTTAATCCGGATGGCTACTATAATAATACCCGCGACAACAAAAATGGCTACAATTTGAATAGGGAGTTTCCGCCTGGAGGAGTGACGACTCAGCCTGAGGCTTGGGCGCTGCGGAACCTGACTGATCTCTACAAGCCGGATATCGCTTTTGACTTGCATGAGGGCGGCCAATATGAACCTAATGACTGGGTTTACCCGGGGCAGATGAGCGACTCAGGGCTCAGCGTCCGGACTTTCACGCTTGCGGCTCTGGCTCAAGCGAAAGCGGAGTTTGCGCTTCTTGGACATTGGGGCTTGTACACGGATGGCGGCGTCAGCGTTGACATCGGCAAAATAAGAAATATCGAGCAGAGCGGGATTACGTCGATGTTCGTGTCCTGGACTGCTTACACGTATCAGGCTATGAGTAGCCTGTACGAGTGCATCGTGTCTAATTCTTATGCCGCTCGGGAGATGTGCTATGCGACGGAATATTATACGCACGCGTTGATGTATTCGACTCAGCATCTTGCGAAGAACCTGAATGACTCGTTTGCGGTGTACTCTTCCGCCCGGATCGCGAGCCTAACGTGGTCTGCTGCTTCGAACAAGACAACCGTGCTTTTGAACAGCACTGGGTTAACGTCAACCATTACCGGCGTCGATGTTGGGCCCCGGGCTAAGCCGCTGCTGGTCTACGTGGACAGTGTGAACAAGACGGAAGGCTCAGGCTGGAGCTGGAGTTCAAGCACAGGCACAGTCACGATTCCAAACGCAACCAACATTATTGAGATTAGCTGGGTGGGTGAGCCTCCGCCGCCTCCTCCAGGAGACATTCTTACGAGCCCTTATGTGACGGTTCCGCTGGCTGCTTTCGTGATCACCGGCATCGGGGTGATCGCGTATTCTGGCTATCGTAAGCTCACTAAAACTAAGAAGCGTGAGGTGAGCTAGGATGCGGTTCGCTCAGATCACTGGCATGATGCAGAAGATCAGCGACGTTGCATTCTCGTTGTTGCCGCATGCTGGCCTGCCTGCCTTTGCCGTGTCTGGCAGCGAGGACGACGAGCTCTATGAGTGGTGGGCTAAGGTGAAGCTTGTTGACTGCGACACTGCTGGGCTTGTGGCGAGCTTTCTTGAGGACGCGGATTATAAGCAGAGTTATGTTGAGTTTCGGCTGGATTTTGGCAACCAAAAGTTAGGCCTCTACTTGATGATTGAGACTGAGGAGGATGTGCCTAAGGAGGTTTTGCAGAGGGCTTGGAAGGTTGAGCAGAATGTGGAGTACCTGCTGTGTCTCCGCATAAACAAGGACGTCGACGGCGACTATTACGCGCAGTGCTTCCTGGACGGCGCAGAGGTCTTCAAGTTTGACTATTTGGGAGCGAAGTTTTGGACGGGTCTTGCAGGCGCCAGGGTTGAAGGACCAAACGACACAAGGGCCGAGTTTAGCGACTGTTTCAAGGGCGCTTTTGGTAGCCACGATTTTGTTGCGGAGTTGTTGAAGGTTACGAAGTTGACTACTCAGAGCATAAGTTTTGAGGATGCTTGGGTGTTGATTGGTAAGGCGATGTCGACGGTTGAAAGCGAGCTCAGCGTGAGTCTTGATTTTCTGACGCTTTCGGGTGATCATCGGCTGCTTGTTGAGGCTTTGGCTGGCCTAAGGTTTCTTGGATACGTTAGCGGCGGTGCCTCGACGGGCTTCAGTTTCACATTGGGTCCGCTTTCGGTGTCTCCTCAGAATACGGCCTCGGATCTTTCGGGGATTGCGGAGCAGCTGCAGGCTGAGGTGAAGCGGCTGGTTGAGAAGCTTACGTCGACAGGGAGCGACTTCCGAGTGGTGGGTGACTAGATGGGGAAGTTTGAAAGTATCCTGCAGACGCACGGCGTAAATGTGACGTGGCGCCAGAGAAACGCGGATGGATCGTTGACGAGTAAGGGCACGATTAAGGTGATTGTTGAGCCTTCAGGCGTCAGTGAGCTCCTCCTGGATGCGGGTGTTGGCGAGAAGAGGCTGCAGCAGGTTTACACGACTTCTCCCTTGGCTCACTTGGATCAGCTCATAATTGGTAGTCAGACGTGGGAGTGTTGCCCGATTGAAAAGTTTGAGGCTGCCGGGATCGGCGAGCTTTACTATACGGGAATGGTTAGGCTGGTGTATGGCTAGATGAGTTTTGAGGATCCTGAAGAGACCTTGAAGGCGATTCTTGCGGGTGTCGCGTTGAAGATGGACGATAATACCGTTATACCGTCAGGAAAGGTGCTTGTTGGCGGCGAGTTTGAAGAGAAGCTTCTAGCGAACTATTTTGCTGTTTTGACTGTTGGTCTTGGTGATGGCGGTGACGAGCATATAATTAATGCTGTTTTGCAGCGGCATGTGGTTGAGGTTTACACGGTCAAATGCTTCACGAAGGATGCTGAGGGCTTGTCGGCTCGTCGGCTGCTTTGGGACATGATCTGCCAGGTTAAACAAGTCATAGGAGCTCGTTCAAATAATCCAGGTGGAATCCTTAAGCGGATCGGTGTTGTCGGGGTTAAGAAGTCGGTTCGGATTGAGCCTACGCCGAGGCTTTACGCGGCTGAGGTTCGGGTTAAGACGCATAGGTTTCCGAAGGTGGAGGAGCCGTAGATGTCTACTCCTGTTTTTCCGTTTGTTGGGTCTCATTCCAGGGCCTACTATAAAACGGAGAGCACATTTGGCGCTTTTGACGCTGCGGCAATATGTTATAGTCTTCCTTGGACGAGTAAGGAGCCTAGTATGTCTCCTAATCTTCTTGCTGTGAAGACGATTGGCAGCGACCAGTATAACGCGCTCAAGAAGGGTATGCGGCGTGGAGACGTCCGGCTTGCTTGGGCGTTGCCTTCAGAAGCGGGGATACTCATCAAAGAATGCTGGAACCTTTATTCAGTCGATCTTGAGCTGCTTTATTATGATGAATGGGCTTATCCCTCGAACCTTGTTAGTTTGCTTTTCACTGGCTGCAGATGCAACCACATGAGCGTCGAGGCTGAGGCGAGTGACAGGGATGATGAGGCTATGCTGATTCGCGCTGCGGCTGATTTCATTGCGCAGAAGCTTACGACGGCTGTGGCGAAGCAGTCAAGCGGAACATACAATGATGCGTTGGCGACGGCGGGTAAAGTTTTTTCTGATGGCTACGTGAAGATGGGCGGCGCCGAGATGACTGAGTGCGTTGGCTGGCGTGTGGACTTCAATTTTAATCTTAAGCCTGTGCCGGTGATTCGAACCGCGGACAGCGATTTGATGAAGCATCTGCAGAGTCGCAGGAAAGAGGTTTCGGCTGACCTGAGCTTCGCGTTTGAGAGCAAGGCACGTTTTGATGATGTGGTGAATGATACGGCGAGGACTTGGGAGATTGGCCTGGGCTCAGCCGGACACTATGTCACGTTGACGGATGCGAAGGCGAGTCTGGTTAGCGTTCCAACGAAGGCCGACGACGTGCTATCCTGTAAAGTGAAGTTGATTCCGCTGAGTGCTGCTGTTGCGAGGCCATACTAATATGAGGAAAATAAGCGTTGAAGTTGACGACAAGTACGGATCTGAGTACAGGGGCAAGTACGTTCTCCGCGAGCTCAGCTGGGCGAAAAAGAGCCGGATTGCGGAAAACTATATGAAGATTAACGGGCAGACTGGCGAGGTTCTCAAGACCGATTATGTTGCGATTCAGGCGGAGACCTTGTACGCGGCGATTGTTGCTCAGCCTGAGAGTAAGCCCTTGACGATTGCGAAGCTGCTGGATGAAGAGAACGGGGTTCCTGATGGCTTGTTCAAGCTTTTCCAGAAGGCTTCGAACAGCATTAACGGCGTGGATCCTGAGGAGGCCCGTTTTTTGTTGACGCAGTTAAGCGAGGAAGACCTCACCCGGCTGTTACAGAGTTTAGGCTTTGCAAAGAGTTTGGCTGTCTCCCAAGCAGGCTCGGAAGGGAAAACGCCGGAAAGATCGAGCAGTTCCTAGTGATTATGAGGGAGTTAGATCGGGAGGCGTTGGCTCAACAGAAGAAGGCGGAGGCTGATGCAAAACGTCATTGAGTTATAGTTTCGAAGTGAGCGGTGTGGAAGAGTTCACGCTTGCTATGGACGTTTTCAGCGAGGAGATCCGCAGCCAGGTTCGCGAGGTTTTTCACGAGCTCGGAGC
>Ga0315284_10003026_pt1 | contig 23939 bp, 19 predicted proteins | sample YL17G09_16_MG_FD_203696 | JGI IMG/M metagenome (GOLD analysis project Ga0315284, IMG submission 203696) | Sediment microbial communities from Yellowstone Lake, YNP, Wyoming, USA - YL17G09_16 | ecosystem: Environmental > Aquatic > Freshwater > Lake > Sediment | place: USA: Wyoming | collected...
TAGCACATTCTCCAGCGATGCGGGGTATTCGTCGCGCACGCGTGCCCGAAGGCGTGCCAGGGATTCCGCTATGGCGTCTACCGCGACGATGCGCTCGTATCCCCACGACAGCCAGGGCAGAGTATTCCGCCCGTCGCCCGCACCGAGGTCAAGCAGCACACTCGTCCGGCGATCGGGACGCACGCAAGCCAGGTACGAATGGTAGACCGGTGTATCCAGCGAGCTCATGGTGTACGGAATCTGTACTCGCTCGCAAAAACGCGTGCCGCCCACAGACTGGTACCAGGCAATGGCGGGATCATCGTCACCCACAGCGAAGCACGCGCTGCCGTCCTGCCAGCGCCCCACTTCGCCGCAGTCGCGGCAGCGAAATACCGGCGGCGTGTAGCAGAGCGGTGCGTGGCACTGGGGGCACGCTAGAAGTCCCGTGGCCCAGGCCGGCAGTGCGGATGCCGGCGGTGCGGCTAGCATGTTCACTTCATGTGCCATCGCGCTGCGCCTCCCAGCGATAAGTGTCCCGACAGAACCCGGTGGCCCCCATTTCCTCCTTGAATTCGGCCAGACCGCGATTCAGGGTCAGGTCGTCGAACGTGCTCGGACCGAGGTCCAGGTACCGGAACCCCCGGGCGGCGTATTGTTCCATTATATGAGCGACTGCGAGCGTCGTTGCTCTGTACTGTTCGAATTGCTCGTCATGACACAAGTAGAACATGTATGCCGCGCACCGGTTGAGCTCAAACACCAGAGCTCCGGCGATGGGCTCGGCCTTCACCGTAAAGAGGAATAGCGTCACACGGTCCGGAACCAGGCGAAAGAGCCGCTCGAGTTCCGCCAGAGTATGAGTCGGCTGTGCGCCGTGCTTCGCACGGTTGGCCTCCAGGAGGCGATAGAAGTTACCCAGATCGCGCACGCCGGCCTTCACTGGCGTGACCCCCTGCCGCAGCGCATAGCGCGCATACCGGCGCCGCGAGCGCGTGGGGATCAGCGCGAGAACCTGCGCCGCGTCGGCCGGCAAGGGAACGACGTGGCACAACCAGCGCCGCGCGAGTGAAAAGCCGCTCGCGGTCAGTGCAAACGCGACGTTGTCATTCGGGTACTGCGCATAGACGTTCGGGCCAATCCGCATTTCGATACCGCCCAGCCCTTCCCGCAAAGCGTGGTCCTGAAGCGCGTTCACGACGGCCAAGGTGGTCTCGACGTGTTGCCCGACGGGAAACACACAGCCGCCGATCGACGCCCCGTACGGAGACCTGAGAAACACTTCTCCGCCCGGCTCGCGCACGACGGCAGCCGGCAGCAGCGCGACCAGCTTGCCAGCTTGCCGGAACACCAGATGGTGGGTGTCAAAACGCTCCGGCGCATGGTAGGCCAGGAACCGGAGGTCATGGAACAGCGTGCCGTTGTTGGATGCCTCAAGAAAGGCATCCCACTCCGCCGCCAGCTCCGGCCCATAGCGCTCCACCGTTACCGGGCCACGCTCATTGGCCGGCGGTGGCGCCGCGCGCACCTCGGAGGCAACCGGCGCTGTCACCAGTGTCATAGCGTCTGTCTCCATAGCGTGTTGACTTCGCCCAACGTGGCCGTGGGCAGACCCTCTTTCGCAATGTGCTCCAGCAGCGCAACCAGCAGGCTTCGCACGCCCCGGCCCGCGTGGCGGCTGGCGCGCAGGCGCTGCGGGTCTCGGTAAAACGACTTCGTATGTTCATAGAATTCGCAAGTGAGTGCGTTTGTGTACACCATGTTCGGATGAAAGTCGAACACCTTTAGTCCAGGACCTTCCAGCCCTAACCGGTGCACCTCGTACCCGGTGCTGTGTTCCATGAGGTCCAGGTGATCCATGTAGTAGATGGGGAGTTCCAGGATACCGTGCTCTTTCCAGAACGGGCCAATACCCTCGACCAGGGGCATGCAATAGCTGCTGTCGTACTCCAGGCCCGCAGAACGGTAGAGCGCGACGAGTGCAGTGTCATAGTGTAGACTGTGCGCCCGGGCTCCCTTGGCCTCCGGACAGAACGTTTTCGTCATGTGCACGACTTGACGGTACAGCTCCACATCGGTGAGGTTGGCGAGGCTGCCGCCGAGCGTCGTGCGCAGCAATTGCAGGGCGTCTCCGCTGCGGCGGAAGTTGGGATGCAGGGCCCGCTCGTGGCCGGGCACCTGCACCCCCGGATGCGTGCAGAAAAATGTGGCGCGCACGCCGTACTCATCAAACAGGCGTAGCAGGTCGGCAAGCACCTCGTCGTGCGCCCATTCGACGTCGACCGTCAGACAGATGAGGTTATCTGGCTTCGTGAGAAGACCTCCTCACGCCGCGCGTCTAAGTCGCGCAGTGCACGGGCTTACGTTCGGCCGGCGCCAGCGCGGCCCGCAGCCGTCCACACACGTAGTCAACCTGCTCATCGGTTAGCTCGGGAAACATGGGCAAACTCAGGCAACGCCGGGCGAGTCTCTCGCTCACGGGGAAGCTTCCCGGCCGCAGCCCGAGATCCGCGTAGGCCGGCTGAAGGTGAACCGGCACCGGGTAATGCAGGCCCGTATCAATCCCCTCCGTTTTCAGCCGGGCCGCGAGCCGGTCACGATCGTCCACCTCAACCACGAACAGGTGGAAGACGCTTTCGAGCTCATCGTCCATGAGCGGCAGGCCGATCTGCGGCAGCCCCGTCAGCCGCTCGACGTAGCGGCGCGCATGCGCCCGCCGGGCGGCGTTCCACTGGTCGAGGTACTTGAGCTTGATGTCCAGTACAGCCCCCTGAAACCCGCTCATGCGGTAGTTGTAGCCGATCATCTCGTGCCGGTGCTTCTGCCGTTGGCCGTGGTCGCGCAAGGCCCGGGCCTTGTCGGCCAACTCAGCGTCCTGGGTGACGAGAGCGCCGCCTTCGCCGTAGGCACCCAGGTTCTTGCCTGGATAGAAGCTGAAGCAGCCGATGCGCCCCAGACCGCCGACGGGCCGCCCCCGGCAGCGCGCCCCGTGGGCCTGGGCCGCATCTTCGACGACGGGCAAGTGGTGCTTCTCGGCAATCCGCAGGATGCGATCCATGTCGGCCGGCTGGCCGTAAAGATGGACTGGCAGGATGGCCCGGGTGCGCTCGGTGATGGCCGCTTCCAGCCGGGTCGGATCCATCGTCCGCGTGGCCGGATCGATGTCGACAAACACCGGCGTCGCCCCGACGTAGCTGATCGCCCAGGCGGTCGCCACGAAGGTCATCGGGACCGTGATCACCTCGCTGCCGGGTCCGATGTCCAGGCAACGCAGCGCCAGGTGCAAGGCACTCGTGCCGCTGTTGACCGCGACACAGTGCGGCACCCCGCAGTACCGGGCAAAGCTCTCTTCGAAGGCCTTAACCGTCGGTCCCAGCGTGAACGTGCAGTTCTCGCAGACCTGCCGCAGCGCTGGCATGATCTCGGCTTCGAGTTGCCGCCACTGGACCTTCAAATCCAGAAACGGGACGGTTTGCATTCTCGGCAACCTCCTGGGGCCGCGCTGTTGGTACGAAGCGTGACGCCGGCGGCCGGATTACGCGCTCGATCAGGTATCGCGGGCGACCGCGTACCTGGTCAAAAGTTCGCCAAACGTATTCCCCTAGCGTACCTAGAAACGTGAGCAGCACGCCAAACCCGAGCAGCAAGAGACCGATGACGCCCGCATCCACGGCGGTCACGGGCAGCCAGCCCGCGGCGAAAGCCACGGTCCACGTGGCCGCCGCCGCCAGAAAAAGCAGCCCGCAAATCCAGGTCAGCCGGATCGGCAGCATCGAAAAGGACACGACGGAGTCGATCGCGAGTTTCAGGCGCTTCGCGAATGTCCAGCCGCTGCGGCCGGCGGCACGCTCGTGTTTGACATACGGGACATGGACCTGCCGAAAGCCCATCCACACCAGCAGCGACAGCAGCGAGGTGTTCTTCTCGCCCATCGCAACGACGGCGTCGATCGCTTTGCGATCCAGCAGGACGACATCGGCTCCCTGCGGCGGCGTGTCGGCCAGGGCAATCCGGCGCATCATGGCCCAATAGAGACGCGAGCAGATCCCAGAGAGCCAGCCTATGCCGCGACGGCCGGAACGGACTGCCCACACGACGTCGAAGCCGGCCCGCCACTGGGTCAGAAGCTCGGCGAGCAGTTCCGGCGGGTCCTGAAGATCGGCGGCCAGCACGACGGCACAATCGCCGGTGCAATGCGCCAGGCCGGCGGTGACGGCGGCATGTGAGCCACAGTTCCGCGCCAGCCGGATTCCCCGCACCCGCGGATCGGCGACTACCCATTGTTCGATCAACTGGGGCGTCGCGTCGATGGAATGGTCATCGACCAGCAGGACCTCGAAGTCGTACTCGGGCAGGGTCGCGATCACAGCCGAGAGCCGAGGGCAGAGCCGCGGCAACACCGCCTGCTCGTTGTAGGTCGGGATAACGACCGAGACTTTCATCGACTCTCCAGCGCGCCGGTGATGTAGCGGCCGGGCTCTGTCCCGGCCGTCGAAGTCGGGACCAGCGCGCCCATCGGCGGCCGGTGCGGAGCCCGGTCGCTACATTCCAGGTCGGACAATTCCCAGTTGCGGACAATCTCATGTTCCAGCAGACACTCGGGCGGCTCGTCGAGACCTTCGTACCAGGCCTTGAGCTGCGCGAGCCCGGTGCGCAAATCCGTCTGCGGGCAGAAGCCCAACAGCTCGCGCGCCTTGGCCGTGTCTGCGCAGAGCCGCTGCACGTCGCCGGGCCGTGGCGCTTCGTGCACAACATCGGCCGGCCGGCCGACGACCTCGGCGACCACCTGCGCCAGGTCGTTAAGGCTGGTTTCGTGCCCGCTGCCCAGGTTGACCGTGCGGCCGACGGCGGCTTCCGTCAGGCCGGCCGCCAGGATGCCGCGGGCGGTGTCGGAAACGAAGGTGAAATCACGTGTTTGGCCGCCGTCGCCGAAGATGATCAGCGGCCGGCCGGCCGTGCAGCGCAGCAGGAACTTGGGGATGACCTCGCCGCAATCGCCCTCGTGGTGGCAGCGCGGGCCGTACGTGTTGAACGGCCGCACGACGACCGTGGGAAAATCGTAGGTCCGGTGAAAGGCGCGCGCGTAGCACTCCCCCGCGAGCTTGGACGCACCGTACACCGTCCGCGGGAACGTCGGATGGGCTTCGCTCATCGGCACCTGCTGGGCCGTGCCATACACCTCGGAGCTCGACACATAGACGAAACGCCGGACGCCGGCCCGGCGTGCCGCCATCAGCAAGTCGAGCGTGCCGCGGGCGTTGACCTCGTGGTTCTCGACCGGCGAGTGGATGGAATGCCGCACTCCCAGGCACGCCAGATGGAAGACGGTGTCGACGCCGCGGAGCAGTCTGCCGATGGCACCAACGTGGCGAATGTCGACCACGTGCAACTGCACTTGCTCGGCCGGCAATCCAGCCAGGTTCTCCCGCCGCCCGTTGCAGAGGTTGTCGACCACCACGACCCGCATGTCCAGCACGGCGAGCTGGCGGACCAGCTCCGCGCCGATGAAACCCGCCCCGCCCGTCACCAGCATGGACTTAACGGTCCGGTTCATCGCACACACTCCTCCCCACATCGCGAAAGGGCTCCCTCCGCCGATTGAAGTCCGCGCACGGCGTCGCGAACCGCGCTGATCACCTGTTGCTGTTCACGCTCCGTCATGTCGGGGTAAAGCGGTAGAAGCAAGCTGCGGTCGCTGGCCTGTTCGCTGTGCGACAGATCGCCGGCGCAGCGTCCGTGAAAGGCCGGCTCGCGGTGGATGACCATGACGCCGGGCTTGGCCGCGATGTCGCGGGTCCGCAGCTCGGCCAGCAGGTCGTTGCGGTCGAACGGGGCCTGCGCCGTTAGTCGCAGCGTGTAGCTCTGGTAATTCGGCCAGGCGTGCCCGGGTACAAAGGGCGGCTCCAGGAGCGGATCGTCGGCGAAGGCCCGGTCATAGACGGCGGCCAGAGTCCGGCGGCGTTCGACGAACTGGTCCAGCCGCGCGAGCTGGGCGATGCCGACCGCCGCGTGCAGATCGGACATGCGGTAGTTGTAGCCCACGCAGAGGTAACGCTCGATGATCGGGCGCGCGGTGTTGTGCCGCACGGTGTCCGGCACGCTCATGCCGTGCTGGCGCAGGAGCCGCAGCCGGCGGGCATACTCGTCGTTACTCGTCAGCACCATGCCGCCTTCGCCGGTCGTGATTACCTTCCGCGGATGGAAGGAAAAGCAGACCAGCGGCGAATGTCCGCCGACAGGTCGCCCGCGGTAGCGCGCCCCCAGCGCACACGCGGCGTCCTCGACGAGCGCGACGCCGTGGCGCCGGCCGATGTCGGCGAACGCGTCGATGTCCGCCGGCAGGCCGACCTGGTGGACCACGAGGATGGCTTTGGTCCGTGGGGTAATGGCCGCTTCCGCCGCTCCGGGATCGAGGTTGTAGGTGCGCGAATCAACGTCCGCCAGCACGGGCGTGGCGCCGCAATGCACGACGGCGTTGGCCGTCGCGATGAAGGTCAGCGCGGGCACGACCACTTCGTCGCCCGGTCCAACGTCCAGCGTCAGCAGCGCCATGTGCAGGGCCGTCGTGCAACTGCTGCACGCGACGGCGTGCCGGGCCCCGCAGTACTCGGCCATGCGGCGCTCGAACTCCGCCACGCGCGGCCCCTGCGTGAGCCAGCCGCTGGCGATGACTTCCGCGACGGCATCGATCTCTTCCTGCCCAACCACGGGCCGCGTCAGCGGGATCATGGCCGGCCTCCCGAGAGGAACGCCGACTCCGGCGCGAAATCTTGCAGGCGGCGCTCCAGGTCCGCGATGTGCTCCACTAGATCGGGGACCCGGACGCCGAGCGTGGCCCGGATCGACCGGATCACCGCCGCCGCCGGCTCCGGATCGCCCCCGGCGAGCTGGACTTCATGCATCCGCAGGACGCCGTCGCCGGTCAGCACGTCGACCGTGCCGCGCTCGCGGTCGATCGCGACCACGCGCCCCGGGATGCGTCCCACGTAGCGTGGCGTTGGGCTGACCGGTACAGCCCGCCAGACCGTGAGCCGCTGTGTGCCGACGTAGGTAAACGCTCCGGGATACGGGCGCGTCAGGGCCCGCACCTGGTTGTAGATCTGCGTCGTGCCGGCGTGCCAGTCGATCAGGCCGTCCGCCGGGACACGCGGGCACGTATAGCTGGCCTGCGCCTCGTCCTGGGGCCGGCGCGGGGCGCGGCCGGCGACCAGCAGCGGATACGTCTCGCGCAGCAGCGTTGCCGTTGCCGCGCAAACCCCCTCGTACACTTCGGCCGCCGTGTCGTCTGGACCAATCGGCACGCGCTGGTCCGCGACGATGTCGCCGCCATCGATCCGGTCGGTGACGTAGAACAGGGTGACGCCGGTGTGATCGGCACCGTTGAGAATGGCCCAGTTCAACGGCGCGAAGCCCCGGTACTGCGGCAGGCAGGAATCGTGGACGGCCAGCGTGCCGGCGGGCGGCGCCGTGTAGATTTCACGCGGCAGCCGCAAGCGGCAGCCGACGACCAGCGCGATGTCCGGCCGCCAGTGATTCCGAATGAGGTCCACGTAGTCGCGGTCGTTCATCCACTTCGTCTCGTGCAGCGGCGCGCCGAGCTCGGCAGCGAGCTGCGCGATCGGGCCTTCGCAGCGCTCGGTCTCGTGCTCGTCCTGCCGCAGGCTGACCACGCCAGCGATATCCGCGCCGGCTTCGGCCAGGGCCTTGAGGGCCAGGTAACCGCGTTTCGTGCTGCCGATGAACAAGACCTTCATGGGGCCCGGTCCAAAACACGGCCGACACGGCCGTGGCACCACGCCGGACACGGAGGTCCGGCGCTACACGGCCGCAAGCGCTTGCACTCGTGCCGGAACGCCCGCGACCGTCGCGCCGGGGGGCACATCGTGGGTGACGACCGCCCCGGCCCCGACGAGGGCGCCCGCGCCGATCGTTACGCCGCAGAGAATGACTGCTCCCGAGCCGATCGACGCCCCGCGGCACACCCGCGTGGGCACGACCTGCCAATCGGCCCCCGTCTGCAACCGCCCGTCCGCCCGCGTGGCCCGCGGGTACTTGTCATTCGTGAACAGCACGCCGTGGCCGATGAAGCACTCGTCCTCGATCGTGACGCCCTCACAGATGAACGTGTGGCTGGAGACCTTGCAGCGCCGGCCGATGACGGCGTGCTTCTGGATCTCGACGAACGTGCCGATCTTCGTGTCATCGCCGATCGTGCAGCCGTACAGGTTCACGAAACCGAACACCTGGACGTTGCGGCCCAGGTGGACGTCAGGGGCGATGCGAACGAAGCTTTCCCGGCCGGGACTGAGCCCGGCCGCTACCGGTGGCTTCATAGCGTGATGCGTCCGCCCTGGGCCTTGATGCTGCGCTGCGCCGCGTCGAGGACCCGCACAACGCGCAGCCCGGCCTGGCCGTCCGTCAACGGCGTCTTGTCGCCCGCCACGCATTCCACGAAATGCCGGACCACCGCGCGGAGCGGCTCCGCCGGCTCCAGCCGCGGGGACCACACGTCGCCGGTGCGATAGTCGACCAGGATGTTGCGACGATCCTCCAGATCGTCTTGCCGCACGCTGATGCCGCTGTCGTACACCTTGATCGTCTCGACCGGATCGAGGTCGTTGTAAACCAGCCCCTTCTTGCTGCCGCCCAGCATCGTGTAGCGGATCTTCACGGGCGACAGCCAGTTGACGTGGAAGCTGGCGATGAGGCCGTCGCCGAAGTCGAGGTTCAGGTAGGCGACGTCTTCGTGTCCGCTGCCGGTGTGTACGCTGCCGAAAGCGGCGACGCTCTTGGGCGTACGGCCGATCAGGTAATCGACAATCGACAGGTCGTGCGGGGCCAGGTCCCAGACGACGTTCACGTCGCGCTGAAACAGGCCCAGGTTGATCCGCACGCTGTCGATATAGAGCAACCGGCCGAGCTCGCCGGCCTCCAGCAACTCCTTGATTTTTCGCACGGGCGGGCTGTACACGAACACGTGGTCGACCATGAGCACCAGACCCTTCCTGTGGGCCAGGTCGACCAGCTCCTCCGCCTGCGCCACGTCGGCCGTCATGGGCTTTTCGATCAGCACCGACTTGCCGGCCTCCAGCGCCGCCTTGGCCAGCGGGTAGTGCGTGGCCACGGGCGTGGCGATCGCAACAGCGTCGATCTGATTGTCCGCTAAGATCTCGCCAACGTCGTACGTCGCCCGTAACCGCGGGTAACGAGCGCGGATCGCGTTGGCCCGCGATTCCTCGCGGTCGCAGCAGGCATGCAGGTCGTCGCCGATGACCTCGTGGAAGTTGCGGACCAGGTTCGGCCCCCAGTAGCCCAGCCCGATGACCGCCACGCCCACGCCGCGGCGCCGCGGCGTGCGCCGCCGCTGCACCGTCGCACGCGCGGCGGGCGGGCGCGCGGCAGTCTGGGAACAAATCACGACCGGAGACGCCATGCACGAGCTCCTGGGTTGTACGGGCCTGTTCTATACGCTTATCGACTGGTCGGCGGTACGTGGTCGAGCGTGCGCGGCCAGCGGGGGCCACGAACCGGGGGTAGCCGCGGGCACCCGCAGGGTTTGCGCCTGGTGCGGTTCCTAACCCCCGCGCGCCCGCCCCGCCGACTGCGGTGGTCCGTTGCTGGGTGCCAACGTGGCGTCCGGCTGACCCGCAAACGACTCGTCAGCGCGCTGGGTAGCGCCCGCGGAAACGTCGGCCCGCAGTCGAACCAGACGCATGCGGATGTCCATGTCGCGTAGGTGCGCCCGCTGCGCCGGGCCAAAGCCCTCGTATTGATACGGAGGGAATTGCAGTGGATGCGCGGCCGCCAGCAATTCATCGTGTGGCGGCAGATTCAGCGGCACGGGCTCCGGCCAGATGTGCTTGGCATAGATCAGGCGGTAGTCGCCAGACGCGTCCACCTGGTCCGGTCCGAAGGCCAGGGCGTCCGCATCCACGGCGAGGTCGGGGAACTGACACTGAGCGCGGTGCACAAACTCGCGCGGGAAAACCTGGGTCAGCGGGACGCGGAAGTTCCAACCCGCCTGTAGCACCAATCCGGCTAGCGCGGCGGTCACAACGAGCAGGCGTGCCCGTCGTCGTGCAAGCAGATCCTGTACCACAAACGCCGTGAGCAGGCAGAAGAACGGAACCATCGTGCGGACAATCCGGCCGTAGACGACGAACTTGTGCAGCCCGACCGAAAAGAGCACGAGTCCCCCATAGAGCCACAACAGGCTGAGCAGCCAGACGCGAATCCAGCGGCGCTCGCCCAGCCGCCGAAAGGCCAGCGCACAGTAAAGCACCGCCGCAAGCCATGCGACGAACACAGCGTGCTCGGCGTGCCAGAGATACTCCGCGGGGAAACTCCAGCCCTCGCGAAAATCGCCTTGCGCGACCGCGCTCGAAAATCGGGTCAGCGCCGCCAGCAGGTTTGCGCCGACCAGCTTGCTCGCGAGCACTACGGTCAAAGGGGGCGTCGCCAGACCCAGGCCACACAGCAGTGCGGTTGTGCGACGGCTCCGCATGTTCAGTGGATGCGCCAGGACGCGGATCAGGCCGGCCAGGCCGGCCAGCAGCCAGTAGCCGGTGTACGTCAGAAACGCGAGCCCCGCCAGGAACCCGCACCAGAACACCGCGCGGCGCGGCGGGCGCTCGCGCACTGCGGCCAGCAGCGCCCAGAGTCCGAGACTCAGCGCCAGGTCGTACGGCAGCAGGTGCCGCCCGTAGTAGAACATGCTGTTCGAGAGCGCCATGAAGAAGGCCGCCAGCAGGGCTTCGCGCGGGCTGGCCCCGGTGCGCAGCGCCAGGCGCCACACGAGCCAGATGTTCACGACGGAGCACAGGGAGAACAGCAAGGCCGGCACGTGGGGCGCCGGGTGCGTGGCCAGCTCAAACGCGGCGGGCAGTAGCGCCACGAACTTGAAGAACAGGTGATCGACCTTGGTCGTGAACAGCCACACCAGCGGGCGCGGATCACCCGCCGTCAGGGCGGCCAGCGCCGCGCGGGTCTGCACGTAACGGAGCTCGTCCGGAAACACCAACTGTCCCCCCGATAGCACCAGGACGATGCGGAGGACGAGCGCGGCGACCAGAATGCCGGCCAGCACTCGCCGCGCTGGAAACGTAGTAGCCTTTACGTTCATGTCCAAGGGCGCGCTTCTCCGACTTCGGTCAGCCGCCCGGCATGGCGCGCCAGTCGTCCTACGGCACGGGCGCGCAGGGGGCGCAGGCGAGCACGTTCGGTCCAACCTGCGAATTCACGGCCGCCCCGGCCGCCGCTTCGTCCGCCGCGATGCTCTTGCTCACGTTCGCGAGGCACATGGCGAAGCCCAGCATTAGCCACAGGTCCTCGGTGAACAGGCGCGTCGTGAAGAGCGAGCAGGCCAGGTAACCGAGGAGCGAGGTGCGCAGGGCCATCGCGTGCCAGCCGAGATGGAAGCGCGCTTTCCAGCGATAAAGCTGGATCTCCGTGTAATCGGGCCACTGACGCGCCAGGTGTCGCAGGTTCTTGAGCCGGTGCAGCGAGATTCCGAGGATCAGTAGAAAGACAAACAGACCCGGCCAGCCGAGCTCGGCCAGGCACGCGATTACGGTGTTGTGCGCGCTGCGGACCACGTTGAGGTCCGCCACGTAGTCCATCACCATCTGATGGTAATTCCCCAGGCCGATCCCGAACGGGTAGTCGGAGGCCATCTGGAAAGCCGCTTTCCACAGCACGAAGCGCGCGGTGGCGGAGGCGTCTTGCTGGTAGGCGAAGACGGTGGCCATCCGCTCCCACCAGCCGGGATCGGCCAGCCGCAGCGACAGCAGCGCGCCCACGATGACCGCCGCAAACCCCTTCAGGCGGTAGCCGCGCGGCAGTGACAGCACGCCGCTGAAAGCCATCACGCCCAGGCCGATGAGCACGTTGCGCGTGCGGGTGGCGATGACCGTGTTGACCACCAGGGCACCCGTGAGCAGGGCGAAGATGCGGCCCCACCACGTGCGGGTCATGAAGAACACGGCCCCGATCAGCGGCAGCGACGAGACCATGTGCACGGCCAGGCCGCTGGAGTCACTGAAGTCCGGCCCGCCGAGGCCGGCCGTCAGCCGGCCCCGCTCGACCAGGCCAGCGCCGCCCGTCGCCTCATACCCGAGGTAAGCGAGGCCGGCCAGCCACGCCAGAATGACGGCGTGGTAGTGCAGCGGCGTGCGGACGCAGCGGATCAGAATGAACAGGATCACCAGGGTCTTGATGAACTTCTCGGCCAGGTACGTGCCGCGCTCGGACAGGTCCACGCCCCACACCAGGCTCCCCAAGGCCAGCAGGCCAAAGCAGATGGCCAGCACGAAGGGGGCCTGAAACTGGCGGGCACCGCGCACGGACGGCGATTGCCGGATCAACATGCCCAGCCCGGTCGCTGCCGCCACGACGAACGAGGTCCGCAATCCGAGGGCACGTACGGAGTCGCCCCACCACTGCGTTTCGGGATTCAGATGGTAGACGAGGATGTAGAGTGCGATGCCGGCGATCGGGTGGAAGAGGGCCGCGCAGGTCCCGCTGACGTACGTGATCCAAAACGCGATGACAGTCAGCGACATGCGGGACTCTTGGTTCCGGTTCGGGCCTCTACGGGTGTTATCGGCAAGGGGGGGCCTCAGACCGAGAATCCGTGCGAACCAGGAGAACGCTCAGCATGAGCCCCCAGAAGGGCAGATAAACGAGGTGATAGCGCGCCTGCGACTCAAACACGGTGTGGATTATCAGCCCCAGCGCAAACAGGCCCAGGCACAGCCAGGCCAGCGGTTGCTCCTGAAAGCGCCGCACGAGTCCGCGCCCGGCAACCAGTGGCAACAACATGAGGAGCACGTACCAGCCATTGGTCGCGGTGTGCAACGCAGTCTTGACGAGCGCGCCGCGCGTGGCGTCGCCGCCAAGCGCGGCGGCGTAGGACTCGACCGGCAACAGCCAGTTGTCGGAGCCCAGGTAGTGAACCTGTTTCTGCCAGGCGCGCCACGCGGCCCGCGCGGGGTCTTCGCGGATGGCGGCCAGGCCCAGCGCGAAGCCCGTGGGCGAGAGCTTGAGCTCGTCGCCGCCCGTGACGGCGTGTAGATGCTCCCAGCCTGGCTTGTAAAAGCCGCCCGTGCCGCCGGGGGCCCACGAGTTGTAGAAGTTGCCGCCGGCGTTGGTGGTCAGCGGGACGAACCGGCCCAAGACCACGTAGTTGCGGACGGTCCAGGGCACGATGGGTACCAGCATCGCCGCCGTGTATAGCGCCGTGCAAAGCACCGCCCGCCGCCAGGAGCAGCGACCAACGAGCAGCCAGCCGCCAACCGCGATGGGCGTCACGCCCAGCGTCGGCCGGACCAGGCACGCCAGGCCAAGCACGAAGCCCGCGGCGATCCAGCGCAGCGTGGCAGAAAAGGTGTCAGGAACCTTTTGCCGCGCAGCGGCCCGGAGGGTGCTTTGCACAAAAGGTTCCTGACACCTTTTCTGCCCCGGCAACAGCGCCAGTGACGCCAGTAACAACACGAGGACCAGTTCGTCGTAGGAGAGCACGTCCACGTGGAAGTTACGGCCGGGCCAGGCCGCAGTCAGCAAGAGCGCCGCGACGGCGGCCGTGGCACCCACGTGGGCGCGCACCACTCGCCAGCTCAACAGGTCCGCCACACCGGCCAAAACCACGTTTCCAAGCTTGCCGACCAGGACCGCCGGCCCGAACACGGCGTATAGCGCAGCCAGGAACGCGGGGTAGCCCGGCGGCCAGTACGCGCGGTGTTTCTCGGTGTCGTAGACGCCGGTCTCAGCGAGCCGCACCGCCAGTCCGTGATACACGGCGTGGTCGCTCGTCGGTCGGGTCGGCACGAACAGAACCCACGCTAGGCGCAGCACGGTGATCGCACCGATGAACAGCAGCACCCCGCGGACTTGGCTCAAATGAGGGACAATCTTGTCGAATGCCATACCCACGCGACGGCGCAGAGAGTGACTGCGCCAAACCGCCAGCAGCAGTCCCCCGGCAATCAGATGCCCGGCCGCATAGACGGCGGTATTGCTCAGTGACGAGCCGCTCTTCGAAGCGAGATAACCGAGCGAGGCCACGAGGCAGTCGGCGACAATGAGCCACAGCACGGCCGTGGCCGCGAGGCTGAGCAGCCGCGGCAGCGCACTTGTGGCGCTGCCGGCGGGGCTACTCAGAACGGGGCCGGCACGCAGGTCCGGCGAACATTCGAGCGTGGCGCGCACGGTGGAGTTTCCCCTGTAGTAGCGGCCGGGCTCTGTCCCGGCCGTCGTCCGCGCACGGCCGACACGGCCGTGGCACCCGATAATCCGGCTGCGCGTGACAGCACTTCCTTCAGCTTGCAACCCAAGCTCGGCCAGTCGTGGGCGTGACGGACCCACTGATAGGCGTTAGCGGCGATGTAGCCGGCGAACTCAGGGTGTTCCAAGAGGTGCGTCACGTGCCGCACCCAGTCCACATCATCGGTCGCGCAGAGCACATCGACCCCCGGCTGCGCGCTGAGCCCGGCCAGCGCACGCGGACTGGCCACGACCGGCCGGCGCATCGCGCACGCCTCCAACACCTTGTTCTTCACGCCGCCGCCCAACTGCGTCGGCACCACGATCACTGCGGCGCGGGACAAGTACGGGCGGACGTCGGGCACGTCGGCGTGCAGCGTCACGCCGGGCAGTAAGGCCAGCGCGCGCACCGTCGCGGCTGGCTCGCGCCCGACGACGAGCAGCCGGCGGTTCGCCGCCCGGCTGTACACCTGCGGCCAGACGCGCAGCGCAAAGCGGATGATGCCCTCGACATTAGGAGGAAAGCTCAGCGAACCCACGAAGGCGACGGTGCCCGGTTCTGGAGCCTGTAACGCTCCGCGAAAGTGCTCGAAGTCCACGCCGTTGCTGATCGACTCGACCGCGGCGTCGCCGACCCACCGCCGGGCATAGGACGCGTCCACGGGGGAAGCGAAGATCGTGGCGCGCGCTCGTTGGGCCACGTGCCGCTCAAATAAGGCATATAGCGCCGCTGCACGTGCGGTGCGCGCCCAACGCCGGACGCCACGCCGCGCCGCGTCCCGCACCGTGTAGAGCACCAACTCGTCCACGGCATCCCAGACGGCCGGGAGGTGCAGCGCGTCGATGTATTGGCCCGCCACAGCCCCAAAGAGCAGCGCAACGTCGAACTGGTCCGGCCGGGCATTGGCCCGCAGCCAGCGGAACAGGGCGGGCGAATATCCAAAATGCCGGCGCGCGCGGCGCGTGATCCACTTCGGCTCAGCGGGAGCTTCGCCCTCCCGACGCGGATCCGGCGTGGCAGCGACGTTTACGATGCGCAGCCCATCCGGCAGGTGCTCGCCATGCGCCGGCTCTTCCGGCAACGCCAGCGTTACCGCCATGTCCGGGACCAGGTTTCTCAGGAAGTTGTGGAGCCGCAGCCGGCCGCCGCTGTTGAGCGGCCAGGGCTCGCGCCGGGCAACCACTAACACGCGTAGCGGTGCCGGTGAGCGGGCCGTCATACCGGCGCCTCAATCAGCTTCCCCACCGGCTGACCTGGCTGGGTCCCCTGCGCCACCCACCGCTGAACCGCCGCCAGCACGCGTTCGACCTCGACGTCATCCATGCAATTCGGCGACCGCTCGCAGCACCGGCGGTAGCACGGCGCGCACGACAGCTTCGTGACGACCTTCTCGCCCCGCCCGTACAGGTCGATTTCTTGCGGGCAGGTCGGCCCAAAGAGCACGACGGCCGGCACGTCGCCGGCAATCGCCACGTGTATCGCGAGGGTGTCGCCAGTGACGACGGCGTCGCACCGCTGAACCAGCGCCGCGAACTCCAGCTCGGAGTGGCCGCAGCCGGTGTCCAGCACGCCCGCGCAGGCTTCGGCGATGGACGCATTGAGGGCGCGTTCATCGGGCCCGCCCAGGAGGGCGACCCGCCAGCCGTTCTGCGCGATCAGCCGCCCAGCCAGCGCGACGAACTTGTCGGCAGGCCAGTTCTTGTTGGCAAAGGCGTGCCCGGCCCCGGTGTTGAGGCCCACTACGACCTCACCTGGCACAACGCCCAGAGCGCTCCATACCCGGCGCGCGTTTCCCTGCTGCGCATCCGTCGGGTAAAGGTGGTAGCCCTGCCGGCGGTACTTCAGCCCGACCGCCGCGTAGACCAGCTCCTGATACGTCTGCTGGTTGCGCCGGAACTTCAGGTCGTCGTCCAACCCGAGCTGGAAATACGGCACGCACTCGGGGTTTAGCGGCAGCGGCGTCCCGAACCCGCTCAGCCCGATGCCGCGCTTGTCGCGGGCGTCCACCCGCATCGCCAGAGCCGTCGGCCCCGGCTCCTTGTCCAGGCTCAGGCACAGATCGAACCGCTCGTGCTCGAGGTGGCACAGCGTCTCCGCGTCAAACGGCACGAGCCGGTCGAGCAACGGGTGATTGGCCAGCGTGCGGACGCCGCTCGGACGCGCCACCCAAGTGATGTGGCTTTGCGGCCAGACTTCCTTGAGCCCGGGGAGCAGGGCCGCGGTGCGGATCACGTCGCCCAGCGCCCCGAGCTTGATGATCAGAATGCGGTACCCCATCGGACTGTGCTTCGCGCACTGCGCCGGGCACACACCCTGCACCCCCAGCGCGCACGGCCGGTCACCGCGATAGTGGCGGCAGTCCAGCTTGAGAAACTGACCGGCCTGATCGCCCCAGATCGGCACATTCATCGTACACCGCCCTCGTGCGATTCCACTTCGGCGGTCGCGAAGCGGTCGGGAAGCGACTCTGCAAGGCAGGTCTCGTACACCGCGCACATCGCCGCAGCGGTGCGTTCCCAACTGAAACGCGCCAGCCGCGCGCGGCCGCGGTGCACCAGCGCCCGGGCCGTCGCCGGCTCCAGGAGCCGCTGTATCCCGGCCGCGATGCTGCGCGGGTCATCCGGGTCGCAATAGACCGCCGCGTCGCCCGCCACCTCCGGCATGCTGCTCACACGCGACGTGAGCACCGGTACGCCGCAGGCGAAGGCATCCAGAATCGGCAGGCCAAAGCCCTCATACCGGCTGGGCATGAGGAGACCGGCGGCACCGCGCAGCAGCGCCGGCACATCTTCGTGCGGCACGAACCCCAGAACTCGGCACTGGGCGGAGATACCCAGGCCCTCGGCCTGCGCCACGAGCGAGGCACGGTACGCGGCTGGTTCGCAGCCGATCAGGACCACCTGCACGTCGCGCCGCCGCTCGGCGTTGACCCCCGCGAAACCCGCGAGCACGCCGCCGGCGTTCTTGCGGGCGGTGCTGCCGGAGAAGCTCAGCAGCCAGCGCTGCCCAAGTTCGTACTTGATGCGGACGTCCTCGCATTGCTCGGCGCTCAGTTCGCGGCGCAGCTCCGCGAGCATGTGGGCATCCGGAGCCCAGGGAATCACGGTCATGCGGTCGAGCGGCACCCCGAAGCCGTGGTGCAGCTCATCGCAGGTGGCCGCCGACACGGTGATGATGCGCACCGCACGCCGCACGCCCCGCACCAGGCCCCGTCGGAACATGCGGGTCGCGCGCGGCGACAGCTCGCCGGGCAGCCGCAGCGGAATGAGATCATGGATCGTCACGACGAAAGGCACGGGGCACCACGCGGGCGCCGCGTTAGCGGGGAAGTGCAGGAGGTCGATACCGTCGTGCCGGGCGGCCCAAGGCAGCCGCACCTGGAACCAGGCGTTCAGCCGGTCGCCGGGCATGTCGATCCGGCGCAGCTCCACGTTGGGATGCTGCCAGGGGGCGTCCTCGCGCTCGCGCAGCTCACGGGAAAGCGGCCGTTGGTGGTAAAGCACGAACTGCCACTCCGGGCGCAGCGCAGGAATGAGCCGGTATGCATCCAGCAGGTTCCGGCCGGTGCCCCGCGGCCGAGGCAGGGTCAGGCTGCGAGCATCGAGTCCGATCTTCATGGCGTCAGTCGAATGCGCCCGGTGCGACAGGACGCGCCGCAGGTCCGGCCGCGGGTGCCACGGCGTAGCGAGCCATTCTTCTTCTCTTCCGACATTCCTATCGGTCGCGGGCTGAGGAGCCGGCCACAGGCGGTCCTGTGGACGGCTTCCAGGATGTGTCGGGCAGACCGGCGGAGGGGCCCAAACCGCATTCATTGCGCGGTCGCCCGGCCCTACCCGCCGCAGTAGGGCAAAGCTCCAGCTTTGTCCGCCGCAGTAGGGCAAAGCTCCAGCTTTGTCCGCCGGAGTAGGGCAAAGCTCCAGCTTTGTCTGCCGGAGTAGGGCAAAGCTCCAGCTTTGCCATGTGCCGGGTGCCAGGCCCAAGCGCACCGCGGGCATGCTGGCAGGGTCCGCGGAAACCGGGCTTCACGCCCGTCGACGGAAACTACGAGCGCCATTTAGTTGACAAGCAGAGCGCGTTCCAGGCCGGCGCGCGGAGCGAAGATCGATACCTGCTTCGGTGCCGCTGGTCGCAAACGGCGCGGGTTCTCGCGAACTGGACGCGGCCGACGTACGGTACAAGGGGGTCGGCAGGCCTGGCACTCCGGGCAGGCGAGCGGGCAGGGATCGCCGGCCGCGGCACTTGGTCGGCTCAGGGCAGGATGGGGAGCACCACGTCGGCGATCACGATCGTCTCGCTGGCATCCTTGGCGCCCATGCGGATCGTCACCTCGTCATAGTCGTTCACCTTGCCGCCCGGTTGGCCCACCGTTGTGAACCGGCCGTCGGCGGCGGTCTCGTCGCCGTCCGCGCCATCGTCGTGTGGATCGTCGTAGAACGACCCCGGCGAGTTGGCGCCCTCGCCGATGTAGGCACCGTCAAGCATCTCGTCCGCCGCCGTCTCGACGACGTCGGCAAGCCCGTCCGAGTCGGAGATGGTGAACACCAGGGCCACGTCCCCGCCGGCGCTGCGCGACAGGCTGGTCGGGCTGAAGGCCGGATCCATGATGTGCGGCTTGTCGGCGACCGCGCTCGTGTCGTCGAAGTACCCGATGTAGACACCGTGCTTGAGTGGCGATGAGGACCAACGGTAGATGAACATGATCTGTTCGCCGTCACCGGTCATGCAAACCTGTTCGGTAATTGACAGCGGGATGGTGTACGGCATGAGCTCGAACGGCGTACCGCTGGCCGTATCGACCAGCTTGCCGCCCCGGCCGCCCGTGTCGTTGTAGACCATCTGACTGCCGGACTCATTCAGGCTGATGTTGCCGCCGAAGTTGTTACCGCTTGGCCCGAGCGACTCCTTGTCGGAGCCGTCGCTGCGGATGATGACGTACTCGTCGGCGGCCTGGTCCTGGTAGAAAATCCGGCTGCCGTCCGGGGCGATGCGCACATACTCCTTGTTTCCGGTGCGGTCGTCAGTAAGTTGCGTGATCGTGCCCTCGTCCCAGAGGAACAGCTCGACGATGTTACCCTCCGGGCGCTGGATGTACGTCAGAAACGCGATCAGCGCGCCGCTGTCGTCCACGTCCATGTCCCACACGCGGTAGGCCGTGCCGTCGGCCACCGGCACCGTGTTCGCCTCGATCAGCAACTGGAGCCCGGTGCCGTCCGAGTTGACGCGCCAGAGATTCCAGTCGTCCTTGAGGAAGACCTGAGCGCCGTCTTCGGTGGTCGCGAGCGCGGCGAGGTCAAGCGGTCCGGGGGTTCCGCTGGTGTCGATCGTCGTGATCGCGCCGGATTCCCACTTGTAAATCTCGTCCTCGTACCCGCTGGTCATGTAGGCCCGCGCACCATTGCCTGCGACGGCGAGAAAGCGAATGTAGCCTTCGCCGTCGGGCAGGTCGAACTCCGTGCGGCCGGCGCCGGTCAGGTTGGTAATCACCCAGCCCTTGCGGTCCTGGTCGTCTCCTGCACCGTTCGTGACGAATACCTTGTTGCCGTCCTCGTTCATCCGGGCCAGATGGATATTGAAGGGATCGCCCAGCTCGTCCGTGTCGAGGATGCGGTCGTAGACGGCGTAGAACTGCACCGCGGTATCACCGAAGCTGACGAAGACCGCGGTGATCGACATGTCCTCGCTCAGCGTGACGCTCAGCGGGTTGTCGTCGCCGGTTGCGTCGCCTTCCCAGTGGTCGAAGCGCCAGCCAGCAGCGGGGGTCGGCGTGAGTGACAGGGTTTCCCCCGCGTCGTACTCGCCGGGCGGCGGATCGACGCTCCCCTGCCCGGAGACGGTCACGGTAAGCGTGTACGTAGTCTCCTGCGGAGCGTTCGGTTCGCCATCGTCACCACTCCCGTTGCCGTTATCGTCGCTACCCCCGTCGCCGGCGCCACTTCCGTCGTCATCGCCGTCGCCGCTCCCAGTACCATTGGCGTCGACGTCACCACTCCCGTCGCCGGTGGTTACGTCGGTGTTGTTGCTCGGACAGCCGCCCGCCAACACCCAAACCAGCACGCTCATCAAGCACAAGCAGCCGCCCAGCACCTGCCAGTGAATCTGATTCCTCGCTTTCATGGCAACCTCCTTGGATCAGCCTGACTCCACCAAACTCGCCCTGCCTGCCCACGAAGCCCACGGTACCCACTGAAACATACCGCGCCTCACCGGCTTATGGTAGCGGTCCGCGGCGAACGGTCTTCGGGGAATCACCACCTCGGCTGCCTGGAAGATCACCTAGTGTAGTGTCTCATTGAAACTGCAACGTACCCGAGCCGCGACATTCATGTCGCGCGGCCGCTCCGCGCGGCCTGAAGGCCGCGGCTCAGCCCGCGATACGATGCCGTATTTGCGAGGCAGCACACTAGCGGGCGGGCGTGATGACCTTGGCGCCGATCTTGACCAGCTTCTCGCGGAGTCCCGGCGCGCCGGGATCATCGTCCAGTGCTTCACCGCCCTGGGCAGCGCCAGCCGCCGCAGGAAGTTGCCCAGGTTGTACGCCAGGGCGTGCGTGGCGAGAGCCCCCGGATCCGAAGTGTCAAGGCCCCCCGGGTTTTTCGCCCGGGTCGAGCGGCACAAACTCGACGCCCACCCGGTGGCAGCGCGCCTCCAGGTGGTGGCAATACCGCACGATGCCCTTCAAGACCGGACGACCGGGCAAGCATTCGAAACGCGGATAAACCACCGTCCCGATATGGACGAAGTGTTTGCTGATGAAGGCGAAGCCACCGCCCGACAGGTCGCACGTCTCGACCATCAGCTCGCGCCGCTGGACGACGCCATCGGAGCATTCCTGGATGCTGACGCGTAGCTGACAGCGCCATGGGTAGCGGCGATGCCGTCGCCCGTGCGTCTCCCGCGCGCGTATGCCGTGCTTTCGCTTCAGGGCCTCCAGCAGTTCGGCCGGCGCCACCGGCTGAACGGCGCGTGGCACGGCCGGCTCTTTCACTTCCCAATCAGACGCTACGTATAAGGCCTGGCTGCCGCGCTCGGCCAAGTGCTGCAGATGCTCGTGTGACATTACCTGTCCCTTGGGGATCAAGATGCGCCCGGCGGCGTCGCGCACGTGGCCGCGCAGAACCTGACCCACCACGAGCTCGCTTGGCTCGAGTCGTCGCAATTCCTCAGCACGGCTGCGGTTCGCCATGCGCCAACTCCGATCGCCGGCGGTGGTGGCTCTGGCGGCTCCCCTTCTGCGGCTGGATGAGCCGGCGATTCCAGCGCGTCGCAAGAACACCGCCACATCTTCATCGACCGGCTTCGTGCGGAGCGTGCACGCGGCGCAGGCTCTTCGCCGGCCGCCAGCCGGCGGCATTCTCTATGGGACGTTCAGGTCCTAGTTATCAACAGTGCCCCACGACTCCCCCGGCCAGAGCGTCTGCCGTCCTGGGACCTCCCCTTCCGTGCCGGCGGGGCCATCAACCCGTGTCGTCGGGTCGCTGCTCGCTGGGGCCAGTTTCGTGTTCCTCGCCGGCCAAGCGTTTGCGCACCACCGCTTCGTCGTCGCCGGCCGCGGGGGCCCGCAGTTTCGGTTTCGCGGGTTCGCGGTCCTGGTCCTCGCGCATCACTTCGTCCTGCACGTCGCGCAGCCCGCGCTTGAACTCGGCAATACCCCGGCCCAGCGAGCGGCCCACCTCCGGCAAACGCTTGCCGAACAGCAGGATCGCGGCGATCCCGACCAAGAGATACGTCCACGGATCAGTGAGCCACGCCAGCGTGTGTAATCCGATCATGGCAGAACGTCCTCCTGATTCGCCGCATGCGTCGCCGCTCGGCACGGAACCTCATGTTCCACAATACCTTATTCTTACCCGCCTTTGCGGGGCTGTCAAAGCCATTCCGGCCGACCACCGCCCATGGGTGCGTGACAGAATCGGCGGGCAGGTGCCGGTCGCCGCGTGCGGCGTCCGGAAGTGTAGCGTCGGCCCCCTGTGGCCGACGTCGAATACGGAGGGCCACCCGCGTGCTACGTCGCCCACGGGGGGGCGACGCTACAGGCCGGCCGATTCTGTCGCGGACCCACCGCCCATCGCCGGCCACGCGCGCAGGCAGTATGATGGCGATTGCAGAACCGACCATGCGACGGATCTTCGATTTCCTGCGTGCCGACGACCTGCCCGTCATGACGCGGCCAAACTACGCGGCCGAGGTCCGGCACATGAGCCTGTGGGGGGTCTTCGCGAACCTGGTGGACGGCTCCTTCTCCAGCATCGTCGTGGCCAAGACGTTCCACGTGCCGCTGCTGATCCCGATCGTGTGGGCCACGCCCATGCTGGCGCACCTGGTCACGTTCCTGTGGGGCATCGTCATCCGCGGGCAGCCGAAGATCCGGACGTTCGTCGTCCTCGCCATTTGCGCCGTGCTCAGCGCCGGCTCGATTGCCTTCACCCCAAGCGACTGGCACCCCTGGGGCGGCTGGCTGTTCGCCGCCCAGGTCGCGTGCGCGCGGATCTTTCTGTCCGGCCTGGTCACCGTGCGCAGCTCGCTCTGGAAATCCAATTACCCGCAATCGCACCGCGCCCAGATCGCCGGCCGCATCCAGACCCTGAGCGCCCTGCTCATGCTCACGGTCGGGGCCATCGTCAGTCTGCTGTTCGACCGCCACGCCGAGTACTACCGCTACGTGTACCCGCTCATCGCGCTGGTCGGCGTGCTCTCGCTGATCCCATTGCGGCGGATTCGCGTCCGCGGCGAACGCGGCGAGCTGCACCGCCTGCACGCCCGCCTGGCTCTCGCTGCGCAGGACAGCCGCTGGGCCCGCTTTCGCCACGGCTTGGCGGAAGCGAGCCTGATCCTGAAGCGCGACCCCGCCTTTGCCCGCTATTGCACCGCGCAATACCTGCTGGGTTCGGCGAACCTGATGGTTGATCCCGTGCTGACGATCTTCCTCACCCAAACCCTCGCGCTGGGTTACTTCGGCACCTACCTGCTCATGGAGCAGATTCCCACGGCGCTCGCGCTGCTGACGATCGCGCACTGGGCGCCGCTGTTCGATCGCGTCGGAGTGCTGCGGTTCCGCGTCGTGAACACCGCGTTTTGGCTCCTGTCGTTCCTGCTCGTCACCGTGGCCCTGCTCTTTCGTCAGACTCCGCTGGCGGGGGTGGCAACCATCAGCATGGGCGTCCTTGTCGTCGGCCGGATCGTAAGCGGGGTGGCCCGCGGCGGTGGGGCCATCGCCTGGAACCTCGGGCACCTGCACTTCGCGGGCGAGCACGACGCCGACCTCTACATGGGCATCCACGTGGCCCTGACCGGCCTGCGGGGGCTGATCATGGCGTTCGTCGGCACGGTCGCCTACAAGTTCTGCGGGGCGTGGGCCTTGCTGCTCGGCGTGGCCCTCGCCTGGGCGGCCCTGGCGGCGTTCCGGCGCCTAGCCCGGGGCGATCGTGGGGCCAGCGAACCGGAAGGGGCGCCGTCGGACGCGCTGACCGAGCCGCTGGAAGCAACCTAACTGCCCACGCGCCCTGCGTTTGCCGCACGCCGTCGGCGGACGCGCGGGCGCCCGTGGCCACGTGCCCTCCTGCTGGACCGTACGCGGGTTAGCGCGCTTTTCACACGAATCTTCCTTGGCGCGTCACGAGTTTTCGATATACTGTGACCACGATTGGAGGAGGTGGAATGCGACTCCCTTTGCCAAACGGACGGGCCCCGATAGCATCCGGCG
>Ga0315284_10003027_pt1 | contig 23933 bp, 17 predicted proteins | sample YL17G09_16_MG_FD_203696 | JGI IMG/M metagenome (GOLD analysis project Ga0315284, IMG submission 203696) | Sediment microbial communities from Yellowstone Lake, YNP, Wyoming, USA - YL17G09_16 | ecosystem: Environmental > Aquatic > Freshwater > Lake > Sediment | place: USA: Wyoming | collected...
AATTTCTGCGTTACTCGTCGTTTGCATACAACCAGTATTCGCGCTCCTCGTGCCTTGAAATTGTCTCAAATCCGGTTCTCCCAATAGTATCCATTATTAGTTAAAGGTCAATAAGGATAACCGTGATTTCCTCTTTGCGTCACATGATGGGCTATATTTGGCAATACTATTCTTCCTGGCAGAATGTTATTATAACATTATATTTAGGATTTTTAATAATAAAGGGCGCTGTTCCCATTATTCCTTGGACGTAAATACGTAACGACTAACGACCATTTATTACGATTTCTTCTGCTGGTAAAGTTTCCTGGCGTCCTGGACAATGAATTCAGCGGTCAGCCCGAATAATTTCATCAGGTCCCAGGGCTCTCCTGTCTCGCCAAATTTGTCCTGTACTCCTATCATTTTAATCAACAGCGGTGAATTGTATGCCTTACCCTGTGATATTATCCCAGCCACTATGTTGCCAAACCCTCCCACCTGGTGCTCTTCCACCGTTAGCACTGCTCCGGTTTCTTCCGCTGCACCTGTAAGCGCTTTTTTATCGGCAGGTTTTACTGTATGCACGCATAGAACTCTCGTTTCAATCCCAAACTCTTCCTTTAAAATATATGCCGCTCTCATAGCTTCAGTTACCATAGGCCCGCAGGCAATTATGCTTAAATCCTCTTTTTCGGATTTGTATTCAGTTGAAAGTTTAGTTTCAAAAGCATCAATGAAATTATTTTCCTTTCCTCTGTATCTTATCACATTGGCTATGCCGAAAACATAAGGAGTTTCTTTTCTTGTTATGACAGGAGTGACCCCTCTGCCGTACCTTATTACCCCCGGCCCCTCCACTTTTGCAATAGCTTCCGTAGCCTTTTCAGTTTCCTGGCTGTCACACGGAACGACCATATGAATATTCGGCAGATAATACAAACAGCTTATTTCCTCAAGCGCCTGATGGGTGGCTCCATCCGGCCCAACGGAAATTCCGCTATGGGCGTCCGCTATCTTTACATTATAATTATTGTAGCAGACCGTAGTCCTTATTTGGTCCATGTTTCTGCCTGTGACAAAAACTCCGTATGAGCCGATAAAGGCCGTCTTGCCTTCCTTGGCAAGGCCGGAACCCACCACTGTCATATTCTGTTCTGCTACTCCCATATTGAAAAACCTGTTTTCCCTGTCAGGATGGCCTTTGTAGAATTTATCCATGCAGATTGAGCCCGTAACATCGGCGCAAAGCACAACGGTTTTTTTGTCCCCGCCAAGTTTTTCAATTGCCTTGCCGAATCCCATTCTTGTTGATTCCATTTCCACTTTCATTTCAGTTCCCGCATTCCACCAGTAATTCTTCTTAAATACAGGGAGTATATTTTCAATTTTCCTGTCTATTTCTTTCTGGTAATCATTCGCTATTTTATAGAGTTCATCCACTTTTTCCTTATTCAAACTGCCGCAGCCAATATCGCATAACGCCGTATCCAGCGATTCCTTGCCTGCCCTGCCTTCTTTAGGCACGCTTCCATGATAACCCACTACATTCTCGGCATAAGACACACACTTGCCTTTTACTGTATCCGCTATTATCACGGTAGGTTTACCCTTGATTTTTTCCGCTTCTTCAAACGCTTTGATTATTTGTCTGACATCATGGCCATCTATGACAATCACATTCCAGCCGAAAGCCCTGTACTTGTCAACTATGGGTTCAATGTTCATAATCTGCTCAGTAGAACCATCTATCTGAAGCTTGTTCCTGTCAACTATGCCTACAAGATTGTCCAGTTTGTAATGAGCCGCGCACATGGCGCTTTCCCATATTGAGCCTTCCTGCTGCTCCCCGTCACCCATTATACAGTAAACCCTGTAATCTTTCTTTTCAAGTTTGGCGTTCATGGCGGAACCCACTGCAACTCCCAGCCCCTGCCCCAGCGAACCGCTGGAAAGCTCTATCCCAGGCAACTTTAACCTGTTTGGATGCCCATCAAAACCCGACCATAACTTCCTCAGTTTTACCATATTCTCTATAGGGAAATATCCTGCAGCTCCCAGTGCCGCATATAATGCCGGCGCCTTATGCCCGGCTGACCAGAATACCCTGTCCCTGCCGTCCCATGCAGGTTTCATGGGGTCATGCCTGATTTTTTTAAGGTACAGTACCGCGGCAATGTCCATTATTGACAGTGTGCCTCCCGGATGCCCTGATTTTGCCACTGTTATTGAAAGCATGCCATAAGCTCTCATTTCCCTGGTTTTTTCAATCAGCTCTTCTTCTGTGTAATCCTTCCTTATTTTTCCTGTGGTTGAATCAAGTATCGGCATTAAAACCTCCCTTAATATGGTAAAACAAAGTTTATTTTATATAGTTATTCCCATCCAAATTGTTAGTGTAGTATCTAATATTTCTGTACCTGCACATTGTCTATTTCTTTCAGAAAATTGAATTTTCTTTCATCTATGGCGCTCTTTATGGCATACTTTGTATCCTGGGACAGGTCTATTTCCCTGCCGGTAAGTTTGTTGCTATCCCTGTCAAACATGAGTTTAATCACAGGCCTTGTCGACATATTCTTATTTATCTTTATAACCCTGCCTATCTCACCGGTAACCATTCTGACGAAACTGCCTATAGGATAAAATGATAGTTCTTCTATAAGAGCTTTCACGATATCCGGGCCAAATTTATTATCGCCTGTCCTTACTATGGCGCCTATCGCTTCCGTCGAAATCATGCTGTCCCTGTGTTTACGCTTGTGAGTGAGGGCTTCATAAACATCTACTATCCCGATTATCCTGGCAAATTCGTCAATTTCGCCGTTTTTCAGTCCCCTGGGGTATCCACTCCCGTCTATTCTTTCATGATGCTGGTGTATTGCAGCTATATGAATATTTTCATTTATTATCGTTTTTATTTCCATTTGTGCCAGTAAGTCACTGCCTTTCCCCGGATGTTTTTTAATTTCTATTATTTCTTTTACATTCAATTCGTTGGAGTTATCCGTTATATTGTAAATATCAAGCATGCCAATATCATGGAGAAAAGCCGACATCCCAAGTTTATTAAGCCTGTTCCTGTCATACCCCATGCCTATGCCCAGTTTAACAGCAAGTATGCATACATTCACGCTGTGCGCTAAAAGGTAATTATCGGACGTTTCCTGTTTTGACATTATCAGCAGCCTGCTGTCGCCTGAAAGCATGTGGTCTATTATCTTTGAAACGTTTTCTTTAATGTCTTTCATGTCGGCAAGGCTGAAACTGCGGTCTTTCCTGTTGAATATTTCTCGGGCAAAAGAGATGACTTCATCGTAAAGCGTATGCTCCGGCGCGCTTTTAACCGGCTCGCCTTTCAGGAGGTTCTTAATATCTTCCTTCAAAATACTTTTAAAAAACGCCTCTTTGTGCGATTGTTTGTTCTGGGCAGGTTTTATCATTTTTTCTGCAGCTTCAACTACGGTATTCTTATCTATGATTCTTGACTGCTGTTCTGCCCCAAACATCATGCTCTGCCAGCAAAGGCTATTCATTTTTGATGGAAAGCCTCCGGAAAGTTCAAATATATTTTCAAGCGCCTCTTCTGTAAATATATTTTCCATTATAACTCCGGCTGATTCAACTTTATTTTTAATATATTCTCTGGCTTCTTTGAAATCAAATGGATTGATGAATAATTGAATGAACGGCCTGGCAAGAACAAAACTCTTATACATTATATTGCTTAATTCAGGCTCCCCAAACATCACTACTTTAAGAAAAGCCTGTTTATCAGTTGATATTTTTTGGAACCAGTCAGTTATGGTTCTAAAGTCAGCCTGCTGTTTCAGAAAATGCGCTTCATCAATCAGCAGCACATACCTGGATTTGCTGTTTATGACATGTGTTTCCACCCTGTTGAGCAGGTAATTAAGAGAGCCCTGAGGGCTCTCTGATTCAATAATACGATTAAATATTTCTTCAAAAAACCGCACTCCCGTGCCGGGTTCAGCTGATAATCCGACCATAACCACGGTAAACCCCGACTTTTTCAGAAAATCCGCCAGCCACAGTTTAAATGAGGTCTTACCCGCCCCTTTCTCGCCAAGAACAAGAACCATCCTGTTTTTATCCTTAATTTCCCTTTCAATGTTTTTTACCAGCTGTGAAAGGTCATCTGAGAAATACAGGCTGTCAAAACCTGTATTTTCCTGAAAAGGATTATTTTTTAGGTTCCAGTGTTCCAGCAAGCTATTCTCCTGTTTTAAATTATTTAGTTTGCCCTGTCGTTTCTATTGATGAATGCATAAGTACTGCCCTATGTGACTGAGCCGGTTTTGGAGCGAGACAAGGAACGAAGAGTGAGAATACTAAACGTATGCGAACGATGAGTAACGCAGGCGCAGCTCATAAAACGGCCAGCCCTTGCAGGGAGGGTTGCCTTAAATGACACTTCTGCGTCATTCGTCGCTCCCTCCGATAAATCGGAGTTCGCTTCTCTTTCCTTGAATTGTCAATTAAAACAACCCTTCGCATAGGACATTACTTATGCATTCATCAATAATACCGTCTGCCACAGAAGGCTGTCGGTTTTTATTCTTTTTCTTTCATGGACGGCAAGTGAAACCGGGATGTGTGTAAAATGCTGATTCCAGTAGCCCACCACCATATTTGTCCTGCCGGACATCCCTGCATGTACGGCATTCTGTCCCAGTATAAGACAAAATGACGAATCTTCCGAATTTGCCGTCAGGCTCCTGATAGTATAGCTCGGGTCTATGTATTTAACCGCCACCTGTTTATTCTTTTTTTCAAAATATTCATTAATTTTATTTTTTAAAAAAACACCCGCATCCTTTAATTGCGTATTTCCAGAGGCGTCTTTGCTGGCAATCCCGGGATTATCGCCCATCAGGTTTTGCCCCGCTCCTTCTGCAACTATGATAACCGCATGATGCTTGTTTTCAAGCCTCTTTTCAAGGCGGTTTAAAAAGCCGTCTTCACCCTCAAGCACAAGCGGGACTTCCGGTATGAAACAGAAATTTGCATCGCTGTTTGCAAGGACGGCATGAGCGGCAATAAAACCAGAATCTCTCCCCATCAGTTTTACCAGGCCTATGCCGTTCCATGCTCCTTTTGCTTCTTCGTGAGCCGCTAATATGGCAGGCCGGGCAGCTTCAACAGCCGTGGAATAACCAAAAGTCCGTTCTATGCCGCATATATCATTGTCTATGGTCTTCGGCACTCCTATAACGCTAATCTGTAATTTTCTTCTTTTTATTTCCTTTACTATGTCGGCGGCACCCTTGAGCGTCCCGTCACCACCTATGGTAAATAGTATGCTGATGTTCATTTTATGGAGCGTATCAACCATCTCACCGGAATCCTGCGGGCCTCTTGAAGAAGCCAGGATACTGCCCCCCCTGTGATGGATTTCGTCCACTATTTCCGGCGTAATCAGGAGCGGTTCTTTATACGGCCTGGAGGAAAGCCCGGAATATCCATACCTGAATCCAAACACATTTTTTATGCCATACTGCCATAACAAACCCAGCGAAATTGCTCTTATAACATCGTTTATCCCGGGGCATAGCCCTCCGCAGGTAACAATTCCACAGTTAAGCTTATGGGGATCAAAAAATATTTTCCTGCGGGGCCCCGCAATCTCAAAGGCCGGCAGCTTCGCATCAGGCCTCCTGTCTGGCTCCATGTCTTCCAGCCGTGAGTATATAAGTATTTTTTCGTTGTCTTCTACGAAATGATAATTTACTTTTTCAAGAGGCGAGATTATTTCCGGAGAGCCAAGTCTTTCTATTGTAAGATCCGGCAATTCATTATGTCGCAGGAAACAAGCATCCATAGGCTTTTCTTTTCATAATTGAGGGCCGGCCCCAACTAATTTTTATTTTTTTAAAAGCTCTTTTTCAGCCTGAGTCCAATTCTCATAATCACGTCCGGGAACATATCCGCTTTCAACATAAATCTGATAGGCTCTGCGCTCTATGTCTTCCCTGGTAACTATTTTTTTGGCGCTCTTTTCTTTCTTCATTTTCGTCTTTGCAGCCTGAATTTTTTTCTTTAACGTAGCCATACTATACCTCCCTTTAATTAACAACAGACTTTTTATCAGATTACAGAGTACAGATTACAGAAGTAATAAACAACAACAAGCGTACAGTATAAATAAAAACATTAATTAAACTCTGTCATCTGTCGTCTGTGACCTGTTATCTGTAGTCTGTAATCTGGTTTATCATCCCCATTCCACAAGGTTAAGGTCAACGATATCATCAACCCCTTCATGCTGTGGAATTACTCTTATTCCGTAGCTGAATTTCCCTGGTTTTTCCGCAAGGTACTTGCACATAAACTTAACAGTATTGTCATATTCCTCAACCGGCATCATCGGAATATGCTTGATATCTCCATTATACTTAAATACTATTTTCTCTTCAATATAACTGATGTTGTGCCCTCTCTTATCCTGGACCAGCAGCAATTCTGCTCTCAATTCCTCTTTCAGCAGCCTGCCTTTATCCACTTCAAGGTATACTGTTATTTCGTCATTCAGGTTGACATTATCGCTGTCTATGCCGTTAATAACAATATTCCTGATGCTGATTGTTGAGAACCTCGCTTTTATGGATTTTTTCCAATCTGCAATTTCTTTTACATTTTTAAAATTATCTGCGGAAATTTCAAGATATTTCTGCGCAGCCGGCTCGTACATCTTTTCAATATAATCTTTAAGCATCCTGTGAGTATTATACTCAGCAGTTACGGAATACATGGATTCCTTCATCATCTTTATCCATTTTACAGGTGTCCCCTGTGCGTTCCTCGTATAATACGCCGGGATTATTTTGTTTTCAATAATATCATAAAGAGAGTTGCTGTCAATTATATCCTGTGTTTCAAGGTTCATGTATTCCCTGGCTTCCCCTATAGCCCAGCCGTTCTTGCCATCATACCCCTCGTCCCACCAGCCGTCCAGAATGCTCAGGTTAAGCACCCCGTTTATACCGGCTTTCTGTCCGCTGGTCCCGCTTGCTTCAAGGGGCCTCCTTGGGTTGTTCAGCCACACGTCCACGCCTGCTATCAGCTTCCTTGAAATCTGTATATCATAGTCTTCCAGAAAAATAATTTTCCCCAGAAACTCTTCTTTCTTTGAAATGCCGACTATCTCCTTTATAAGGCCTTGCGCTTCCTTGTCATCCGGGTGCGCCTTGCCCGCAAATATAAACTGTACCGGGGTTTTCTCGCTCATGACGATTTTCCTGAGCCTGTCATAATTCTTAAAGAACAACAGCGCCCTCTTGTAGGTGGCAAACCTTCTGCCAAACCCTATTGTAAGGCTGGCTGGATTCAGGCACGTGAAGAACTTGTTCAGCAGGTGAGGAGACTCGCCTTCTTTTTCCCAGTTATGCGTGATGTTTGCCTCAACGAGATTGAATAGCTTTTCTTTCAGTTCCTGGTGCGTCTTCCAGATCGCTTCATCAGGAATACTGTAGATCTTCTTCAATTCTTCTCTTTTCAGCAGGTCTTCATTCATGTTCCCCAGCGCATGTTTTTCAAAGAGACGCCTCATTTCCCTTCTGAGCCATGTAGGAACGTGAACGCCATTGGTAATATGCGTTATGGGTATCTCTTCAACAAGAACTCTTCCCCAGAGCTCAGCCCACATTTTTCGTGATATGACCCCGTGGAGCCTGCTTACGCCATTTCTCTTGTACGAATGTTTCAGGGCAAGAACAGTCATGTCAAACGGGCTGGCCGGGTCCGCAGTGGGTTTGTGACCCATGTCGGAAAACTCTTTCAGGGTGAGATTGATATTAAGCGACCGTATATAGTTTTCAAAATAATTCTCAATGAGCGACATGTCAAATGTTTCATTTCCGGCAGGTACCGGAGTATGCGTTGTAAACACTGTGCTCGTTTTTACCAGTTCTCTGGCGCAGTCTATGTCCAGGTTATGTTTCTTTATATGGTTTATCATTCTTTCCAGAATCAGGAATGCCGAATGCCCCTCGTTTATGTGGTATACTGAAGGGTATATCCTGAGCTCATTTTCAAGCAGCCTTACTCCGCCAATCCCCAGGAGTATTTCCTGCTCAATCCTGATCCTCTTGGTGCCCTTGTAAAGCTTTGCGGTTATTTCCCTGTCAGAAACCGAATTCTCATGAACGTCGGTATCAAGAAAATAAACGGGGATCCTGCCTATTTCCGCAACCCATACACGGGCGTGAAGCGTGCGCCCGGGCAGGTCAATTGAAATAATGAGTTTCTCTCCGAATTTCTTTTTTACCTCTTTCAGCGGCATCCTGAAAAAATCATTTACGATGTATTCGTCTATCTGGTCACCGCTTCTTGTGATTCTCTGCTTGAAGTAACCATTTTTATAGAGCAGTCCCACGCCTACCAGGGGAATATTAATATCAGATGCGCTTTTAATATGGTCCCCGGAGAGAATACCCAAACCTCCGGAATATAACTGCATGCACTCGTGGAAACCGAACTCCATTGAGAAATATGCCACAGGCCTTTCCCTTGAAATACTTTTCATGTTTATAAGCGGTTTTGTATTGGTAAGATAATTATCAAACTTCTTTATGACTCTTTCATACAGTGCCATGTATTCCTTGTCCTGTATTACCTCCTGCAGTTTTTCTATATCCACTATCTCAAGCAGGTAGATGGGATTATTGCTAAGCTCCCCGAACAATTCAGGGTTAAGGCTCTTGAACAGTTCCGCTGCATCAGGGTTCCACGACCACCACATATTATATGCCAGGTCGCTCAGCCTTTCCAGTTCCTTTGGGATTGAGGACTTTATGGAGAACTGCCTCATCCTCGGGCTGGCGGAAGATGTCCCCTTGAAAAGCAGTTCCTTTGATTTCAGGACTTTGCTTTTTTCCTTTCCGGAAAGCCTGCCGTTTCGTTCCTCTCTTGCAAACTCAAAAGCCTTAAGGTAATTCTTGAACAATATGCTCCATTCGGCATGCTGGGCTATCTTTCTTACCGATAACTTCATGCTCTCCCTTGTTTCATGGTCTTCTTCCATAAATGTCATTATGAAGTTTTTCAGTTCATTGACGGAATCATTGAAACCTACTCCGTATCTCTGTATTATTTTTATACCGGAACTCTTCAGGTTGTTTGAAATCAGCCATTTTCCAAACCCGGTTATATCAGAAACAACCGTCGGCACTGAATACGCAGTGCTCTCAAGCGGCGTATAACCCCACGGCTCGTAATAAGATGGATATATGGTCAAATCACAGCCTGCCAGTGTTTCATAATATTCCATATTCAGAGTCCCGTCCCTGCCGTTCAGATAAACGGGAACATATATGATGTTTACTTTATCCCCTGGATTGTTCTGCATGTTTTTCTTCTGGCACTCGTTAACTATAGGGTCATGATATGGGTCCCAGAGCGGATGGGTGGATATCATGGAATACCTCTGTATAGCTTCATTTGCCAGTTGTTCTTCGCTCTTCCTCTCTCTTGACATATCCACATAGCCGCCGATGATGAACAAAAACGCAACGATCTCCTTGTTGAGCAGGTGCTGCGACTTGCGGATTTCATCCAGGGCGTCTACAATTAAATCTATGCCTTTATTGTGGTATTCATAGCGTCCGGAAGTGGATATCAGTATGGCGTTTTTATCCGTAATTCCCTTTTTCAGGAACCTTGAGGCAAAATTAAGCAGCTTTTCCCTGTTTTCTTTATAAAACTTTTTATTTGTGGCATAATCGGGGATTTTCTTGACATTGAACCCGTTCGGCAAAATGATGTCCGGTTCAACCGACAGCAGGTATTTCGCTTCCGTACCGGTAATTTCACTGACTGTCGTGAAACAATCCGCTTCCCTTGCGGAGGCAGCTTCCATAGAGTGTTTTGCGATTATATTATATTTTATCGCTTCGCTTCTGGCATCTACATTCTTGAGCGCGTTGTATATATCCACCCCGCTGCCTGCCATTGACCTGCCGAGAATGGTAGCATGTGTGGTGAACACCGTTGCTACATTGGGTACCTTCTTGTCAAGATAAAGAAGCCCCGCTCCCGTCATCCATTCATGAAATTGGGCAATGACATCATAGTCATCATATAACAGGCTCATTTCTTCTATAACTTTTGCAGCCATAGTTGAAAAAAGCACCGGTTCTATGTAGTCCCATTTGCCGGTCATGGAATCAACCTTGAAATCCTCCCAGAGCTGGAAAAACAGTTTGCTCTGGTCCAGCATATCCTTGTACTTCACCAGTATTACTTTCGTGTTACCGTCTTCCTTCCACCTGCCAACGAGCGCAATGATGCCGGCATTTTTAAGGCGCTCTGTAATTTTTGCCGCCTCTTCGCTTTCCTCGGGATGGAACTCGGGGTTGTTGTCAAACATAGGCCCTATAAGATAATAATTATCGCCGAAATGCCTTTTAACCTCGTCTATCTTGCTCTTTATTACAGTATAAATTCCTCCGACCTTGTTGCATACTTCCCAGGAAACTTCAAATAGGAGTTGTCTCTTGTCAATCATAGCTCTCACTTTCTGTTAAAGGTTAAAGTTTATATTATATTGTTTATTACGCGTTCTGTAACTTTAATACATCAGCAATAAATTATTTGGCATATTGTGAAGCCAGTTTTGAGGACAGTTCAAGGAATGACGACCGAGCAATGCGGGACATTGTAAGGGAGAAGTGACGCAGAAATGTCCCGAATATGGCTTCACCCGAAGGGCAAATGACCTTTTGGGCTGCAACTGCGTCATTCGTCTTTCACATATTCCCGATATGCTCAATCCTCATTCCTTGTTTCGCTCCAAAATCTCTATTTGCAATATGTCAACTAATTTATTGCTGATGTATTAGTTGTTCAATGGTCAGTTTCAAATCATTTAGAATGTTTGTATAAACAACATATGCGTCAAAAGGCGTCTCATAAGGATTAAAATATTTATGGACATCCCCGTCAGAAAACCACTTCGTGCATATATAATAAAAATGGTCGGAAGTTAACAGTTTCCTCCACACGTCAATTAATTCCTGGTTTTTAGACGCCATTACCTCTTTTTCCATTGCGTATGCCATTTCTATGGCAGAATTCTGCATCGGGTTGCCTATCCAGGCAGTAAGGTCTCTTTCTATGTCCGCCCAGGAAACAAAATACGGAACATTTATCTTTGCTACCGGCGTATAATAATTACTAACTTCACCGGGAGTAATGAACTGGAAATCGCGGTGCTTGAGCACCTTTTCAGGAAGCGCTTTCAGAAATGCAAATATGCCGGTATCCTCCCATTGGTGCTCTCCGAAAGTTTCATAGTCCATGAAAAGGTTCAATATTTCCCCGTTGCCGCTCATGCCGTGGACCCACCGGGCAAACTTGTCCGCTGTCAGGGGCCATTCATTCCAGCCCCTGTTTGAAAACCTGAAAGCTATGTCGTCAGACAGCTTGTAGTTCTTCATCAGAAGGTTGAGTTTATAGCAGCCGGCAGGCTGGTAAAGAAAATTCGGAGACCTCCAGCCCAGCACCTGGTCTGCGCCTTCGGCAAGGATTGTCTTGTACCCCATATCCTCAATGAATTTTGCAAGGTCGTTGTTGTATATAAGCTCCGTATTCCTGAATGTTTTCGGGGTTTGTCCGAACAATTCCTTTATCTTTTGCCGGTGTTTAATAACCTGTTTCTTGAATTCGGGCTTTGAATATATGAAAGAAAGCGAATGGTAATAAGTTTCGTTAATAAATTCAACGCACCCCGTTTCCGCCAGTCTTTTAAACGACTCAAGCACTTCAGGATTATATCTTTCAAACTGCTCAAGAACAACCCCTGTTACCGAATAGGATATTTTGAATTTCCCCTTGTGTTTCTGGATAAGCTCCAGCATTGCCTGGTTTGTTGGAAGATAGCATTTCCTGCTTACTTTATTGCACACCTCGCGGTTAGCGTCTTCGTCCTCGTAAAAATGGTTTGCCCCTATATCAAAGAACGAATAATCTTTCCTTAATCTGAAAGGCTGGTGCACCTGAAAATAAAAACAAACCGATACCATAGCTTTCCCTTTTGTAATTATTCTGTATTCTGCCTGCTACACAAGCGCCTCATACAATTTCTTTATCTTATATCCGGCATTGTTCCAGCTTATATTTTTTATCTCTTCCTGGCATTTTTCTACAACCCTGCGCGCCAGTTTATCGTTCTCCAGAAGCGCTATCATGGTCCCTGCGAGTTTCTTGACGTCCCAAAAATCAACCATAACAGCATTTCTCAGGACCTCGGACACTCCCGACTGTTTTGAAATAATTATGGGTATATCATAGAGCAGCGCCTCAAATGCTGTCAGCCCGAACGGCTCGGAAACGGAAGGCATGACATACAAATCGCTCATTGCATATATCTTTTCCACTTCCATTCCCTTCAGAAATCCGGTAAAATGGAACTTGTCCGCTATTTTCAGTTCTGCCATGCGCGATATCATCTTCGGCAGCATATCGCCGCTCCCTGCCATAACAAACCTGACGTTTTTTATTTTCTTCAGCACAAGATTCGCTGCTTCAAGGAAGTAATCCGGGCCTTTCTGCATAGTCACCCGGCCCAGGGACAACACCGTTTTTTCGCCGTTTTTTTTCTTTATATTGTATCTCTGGATTTGCTTTTCACGGTTTATGGCGTTATGTATGACTTCTATCTTTTTAGGATTGATGCCGTAACGTTTTGTTATTATATTCTTTGTATAATAACTCACCGCGATAATTTTATCCGCGTTCTGCATGCCGTATTTTTCAATGTTGTAAACATGGGGGTTCATGTTTTCCCCGCTCCTGTCAAACTCCGTGGCATGGATATGCACCACCAGCGGCTTACCGCTTATCAGTTTTGCCCGCACTCCCGCCGGAAAAGTTATCCAGTCATGGGCATGTATAATATCAAAATTCTCAAGAAAAGCCAGCGATTCAGCCACCGCGCCGTAATTTTCCACCTCTTCAAACAACCTGCCGCCATAGTTCCCCGCAAATTCAAGGATACTGCCTCTTTCAGCATTTATTCTTGTTGCCACCCGGCGCGTTTTAGCGGCGTAACTGGCGTCAAATTTCATATACCTCATAGAACCCTTTGAGGTATAATATGGAGAAACTGGCCCTTTGGAACTGATCCCTATAATCTTTGCGCGCTTTTTCATCAACTTTGAATCCCTGATGAACGGAATCTCCTCAATCCTCAGCAATGGCACCTCATCTGCACCAAGCACCCTCACATCTGCATTTTCTCTGCCTCTCCTCGTAGGGATTACAAAAGTGACCTCAACTCCGTTATTTATCAATCCTTTTGTCACCCCATAACATGCCGTTCCCAGCCCTCCGCTTATAAACGGCGGGAACTCCCAGCCAAACATTAAAACTTTCATGAACCTTCCTTTTCTTCTTTCTATTTATAGTATTTTTTCAAGCACTCTTATTATTTCCGCCATGTTCCATGCCTGGGCTATACAGCCCTTGGCAGTGTTTGGAGGAGTAGGTTTAAAAATCTCGGATATGTGAAGAAGTCCATACCTGGACAAATGCTTTTCCCATAGGTCCTTGAACGTGTCATATACATGTTGTTTTACAAATTTTTTATCGGGATTGTGGATGAAAAGAGCATCGCAATAAATCCCTATCAGCCATGGCCATATCATTCCCTGGTGGTATGCTGAATCCCGCGCATTCTGGTCGCCTCTATAGTCCACCTGGTACATCGGGTCTTCCGGGGACAGCGTCCTCAACCCGTATGCCGTTACCAGGTGTTTTTGAACGGTCCTGATTATAGAAAGCGCTTTCTCGTTTTCAACGCAGTTGTACGGCAAGCCTATAGCAAACAGCTGGTTCGGCCTTATTGAAATATCTGAACCGTATTCTCTGTAAACGTCATCCAGGCACTGCCTCTTTTCGTTCCAGAAAGCCCTTGTAAAAATGTTTTCAAAAAGTGCCGCCTGATAATTTATTTTTTCTCTGAACTCTTTCCCCAGCTTGCCTCCAAACTCATTTGACAGGAACTTCAGAGCATTATACCACAACGCATTTATCTCAACAGGCGCGCCGTTTCTGGGGGTAACCGGTTTCCCGTAAGCGGTTGCGTCCATCCAGGTAAGCTGTGTGTTTTCATTGCCCGCATACAGCAAGCCGTTATCTTTTAATCCAACATTAGGAACCTTATTTTCAAGAAAAGCCGTTATTATTTTCTTCATCGTTGGAAACAGCAGCTTTTCAACATTTTCTTTATCCCCGGTATATTTCAAGTAATTCTGCACAGCCCAGAAAAACCACAGCGAGGAATCAATGCAATTATAAGAATAATTCTTATCCTGACCCAGGACATTAGGCAGCAGCCCGTCTTTTTCATACTTTGAAAACCTTTTAAGGATGTTAAGCGCTGCATCCGCCTTGCCGGTGCACAAAGTCAACCCTGTAAGTGAAATGAGCGTGTCCCTGCCCCATTCCCCAAACCAGTGATACCCGGCTATAATTCCCTTGTCCTTATTGCTGTTTTCTACAATATAGGCTTCAGATACTGCCTTCATCGTCCTCAGCGGTTCTTTTTCTTCGGAATATTTTTTATGCTCTTTCTTCAGCCTTTTAACCTCTTCATCCCACTCAGTTTCAATGTCCTTTGTAATTTTGTCTATAGATGCCCTGAAAATAACGGAGTCACCCTGTTTCAATTTCAATTCAAAGATACCGGGAGAAAACAGGTCCTCCTGATATGCGTAACCTCTGTGCCTCTCTTTTAGATACTCAAAGCTGTTCCACCACTCAGGAGAATGGAAGAACACGGACTTCATTGAAGTCTGAATATACAAGGCAGGCAGCCCTTCATAGGGGTCTATCTTGAAACCGTTCTTTTCAACAAAAGCCCTCTGCCTTAAATTCATGTTCTTTACGGACAAAAAATGGATTTCTCTGTAAGATAGAAGCGGATTTACCCTGAAAACTATTCTCTTTGGAGCTTTTACCACATCATACCTTACAAGCACCGAGTTTGAAAATCTTGGCATAAGAATTGATTTTGTTATTTCCATATCACCTATCATATATTTCGTTACGGGGAAGTATTCAAGCTCAAAGTATTCAACGTATTGATGTCCGGTAGGGAAGTTAACCCCTGGAAATTTGTTGGTTGACAGCAGGAATTCATTCTTATTGATAACTATGGTTGGTTCCAGTTTTGATAATAAGTTGAAAGTCTTCCCAAGTTTCTCAAGAGGCAGTATTAACAGCCCATGATACTTCCTCCTGTTGCAATCAAGTATGGAACTTGAGGCATATCCTCCCAAACCGTTGGTTAATAAATATTCCTTTTTTAGCGACCCTTCAAGGTCAAGTATTTCATCTCTGGTAATTTTTACTTTCATAAACTAATTTCCTTCTAAATGAATTTCATAAACAATGATATGACAATTCTAATACTAAATTATGTTTATTTATAATATATAAAATATAAATTGTCAAGAGTAATCTGGTATTTGGTTGGTATTTGGCGTTTTGGGGGATGGTTGAACGAGACTGTCTTGGGGTAGCTGTTGTACAAACGACCAACGACTCTTAAGTAGTTGCTGTTAGCGATCTGCGTTTTATTATTTTTGTCCGGTGTGTTTAAGGTCATGATGAAACATTGGCCATGGGGAATCGGCAAGGGTTCCTGAACAATAAGAATATATAGCATAAAGTTCATAACCAGAGCCAAAATAGATATTCCCGGATGTGCCTATCACTGGTGAAGAGCTTATATTATAACCACAAGTTTGAAATTCACATTTTTTTGTGCCATCAGGATTAATCGCGTAAAGTTTACAATAGCTGCTGAAATAGATTGTCCCATCTGTATCTATAATTGGAGAGGACTCCATCCAGCCATCAGTTAAAAACTTCCATTTCTTTGTACCATTAGGATTTATTGCATAAAGTTTATAATCATCAGAACCGACGTAAATGGTGCCATCTGTAGCTATTGTAGGGGAAGACCAAATAGTGCCGCCAGTTAAATATTCCCATTTCTTTGTTCCATTGGGGTTTATTGCATATAGTTTACAGTCATAAGAACCGACATAGATTGTCCCATCAGAACCTATCGCTGGGGAAGATGGCACTCTGTCACCAGTCAGGAACTCCCATTTCTTCGTCCCATTGGGGTAAATTGCGTAAAGTTTATGATCATACGAGCCAACATAGATAGTCCCATCAGATCCTATCGCTGGCGAGGAATGCACTTCACTACTAGTTACAACTTCCCATTTTTCCGTACCACCAGGATTTATGGCATAAAGCTTATCATCCAAAGAGCCAACATAAATAGTCCCATCGGATCCTATTGCTGGAGAGGAACATATTCTACTACTAGTTGTAACCTCCCACTTCTTTGTTCCATCAGCATTTATGGCATAAAGTTTTTTGTCATCAGAACCAACATAGATTGTTCCATCGGATCCTATTGCTGGAGAGGAACGCACATTATCACCAGTTGAAAATTCCCATTTTTTCGTACCATCAGGATTTATGGCATAAAGGTTATCATTAATAGAACCGAAATAGATTGTCCCATCGGGACCTATTGCCGGAGATGAATCCACATCAGTACCAGTAAGGAACTCCCATCCATAGAATAGAGTAATATCTGTTCCATCAATAGCTTTGCAGGCAATGCCTTGATTAAAATATGAAGGATCTATTGCTTGACCATTATCTAAATATCCGCTACTTGATACGGTTATTTTATAATAATCATAAGGGACATCGGTAAAGGTGTATATTCCATCAGTGCCGGTTGTTACGGGGGCAATACCTTCAATTGTTACTATGGCTCCTGATATCGGGTTGCCGGTGGCTGAATCTGTTACTGTGCCTGTAATTGTAGTATTACAGCCAATGGGATTGAAGGATGCTCCAAAACAGAATATTAATAGGATTATTGATAGAATATAATGCTTTTTATTCATTACAGGATAATTATACCATAAGAATTTGGATTTGGCAAGGGGTTTAAAGGCAAGAGGCGGGAATGGGAGTGGTAAGGATGTATTTAATTTTATTCTTCAAAATATTGATTATACTTAGTTTTTATCTTATCATCTGTTATTCTTCTATCAATAACAGACTTAGACACCTTATACTTCTCAGCTAATATTGTATCAATCATCTCCCACATTACCTTTGAGTCTTTCACTAATTCCGGCCATTTTTTCTTTATAGAAAAGAACTGTTTATCAACATCTTCACACAAACTTTGGCATGGTACTAATACTAATCCGGCGAAAGCATTTGCCTGGTATTCCAGCTTACTATATTCAGGTTCTGGAATCCCATCCATAAATCTTTTATAATCGTCTATTAACTTAATCTTGCCGGCTTTTAAAATATCAGCATGCATTATAATATGACCAATTTCGTGAGCTATTGTGAACCTATAACGGTTTAACCGGTTATTATAGATATATTCATCTACTGTTAATTCTTTAAGATTTGAAGACATAAACCCATCAATATGCGCGGAATATCCATTAAGCCAGGAACTGGAATGATATTAATACTAAAATCAAACTCAGCGATTTCTTCAATTTGTACCGGAATATTTATTTCTTTGTTATATTTTAATAGAAACTCGGAGGCAAGAATTTTAATATCCGGGTCATATTTAATAAAGGGAACCTTCATATTTACTTTTAACTCTTTTCTATTAACTTGATTAGTTTTTCTAATCTTTCTCGCGATAGTTTCTTTCCACCTATTGTTCGGAATATCAACGGCAGCCTTTTTACAATTTCTTCTTCCATCAACTCAGGTGGAATAATACCTTTGGTTGCTCTTGCCAAGTCAAAGAATTCATACCATTTGGTTGAGCCCTGCTTTATTCTTAAAGCTTTTGCATATTCCTCAAGTTTGGACTTTTCTCCTGGAGGAGACAATATACCGCGTTCTAATCTGCTAATATTACCAGGGTCAAATTTATTACTTAAACAAAATTGTCGCAGAGTCATTCTTAAGGCAATTCTTGTGTTTTTAAAATAAACCCCAAATGCTTTTATATGTTTCATTCCTGGTTACCTCCCTTGTTGTAAATATTATACAACACTATCAATATTTTGTCAAGGCTTTTCACTAAATAATATTCCTTTTTTTAATTATTATGAGTAGTGGAGTTTGCGTTGAGAAGTCTTTATGGTCGGCTAATTCAAAACTTAAACAACATGTCCAGCTGAACAAGGTCTTCGGGTTTTGCGTCAGTTGTTATGTCACTCATGTGCAGGTAATTCACTGCAAAACTTGAATTATTCTTCAAGCCGTATTCAAACTGGATTCTGTGTCCCCAGATACCTGTACTGCCGCTGTAAGCGTCAAAATCCGGAAGAAAATCAGGCCAGGCATCTTTCTGGAGTCTCCTGTAATCATAGCCAATTCTCCACTCCCCTTTATTGATGACTTTCTGATTTCCCAGTTTAACGCCTATAATGTACCCTGCATTATCAACTGTTAGATTAAGGTTATTCACGCTTTCAAAGAAAATACTTGCAGTCGCAGGAAAAATATTTTTCAGGAGGACCTCAAATTCCGTGGTTTCATCCTTGTACCCTTGTGTCAGGCTGCCGCATACCGTATCGCCGCTTTTTGTAAGCCCCGAATTGGTCCCGGACGACCATGCCGGCACACTACCCTTTAAGCCATCAAAAGCATAAGTTGTGGCAGAGCATTTTATTTTTATTTTATCGCTGGTTACAATATCCAGCCCAACCTGCACTACGTAAAGCATCGGGTCCCTGTCAGCGCTTCGTTCATCAACCACATATATTCCTGTGTTTAAGAAAACATTGCTCCGGACACCTTTAACTGCCACCTCAGCTATTTTATTTTGATTAAAAGCTATCGCCAGCCCTTCAACCATTATGTCGCTGTCCCAGAGAAAATCCACAGGTTTCCAAAAACCTTTGTTGTTGTCAAATTTCCCGCCAGTAAGAGTCATGACACTCCTGGCTTCATACTCCGCATAAGCATAATCAAGCATGATGGGTTTTGTTTCAAAACTGTTTTCAAGTGTCTGGTTGGTGGAACGCGGGTCAGCGGAACCCGAAGCTAACCTGAACCCCATAATAATTTCATCGTTGACTTTTTCCTCTCCTTGTATCCTGAACCTCATTCTCTCTCTTGACCTGGCGGCAGACCCCTCCTTTTCCTGCCACTGGCAGCGCAGGCGGAAGTCGCCTTTAAGATTCATTTTCTGCACCCACTGCGGCATCTCTGCGAGATCCGCGGCAAATAACGTCCCTGCTGTCATCATTAATCCTATTAATCCCATATACAATATAAACAGTTTCTTCATCCTTTTTCTCCTCCCCTCTTCAACTTCGTCGTTACGGAATAAGGGGACGGTTCCTTTTTTCGAAAGAAACTCTTCTTCTGGAGAGTTAACTTTTAACCGGGAAAAAGGAACCGTCCCCTTATTCTGGACTTAACGACGTAAATACGTAACGACTTAACGACGCTGTTTCTGTTATATAAACAGGCTGGCTAATACAAGAGTTATTGTTGACAATAATTTTATCAGGACGTGTATTGACGGGCCTGCCGTATCCTTCAGCGGGTCGCCGACAGTGTCTCCTACTACCGCTGCTTTATGGGCTTCCGACTTCTTCCCGCCGTAATTGCCGAGTTCAATGAACTTCTTCGCATTGTCCCAGGCGCCGCCGCCGTTGTTCATAAAAGTTGCCACTATTACACCGGTAATCGTCCCGACCATTAAAAACGCAGCTACCGCTTCTGCCCGAAGGAGCAAACCTACCACTATCGGGCTTAGAATTGCAATCAATCCGGGAAGGACCATCTGTTTTAAAGCGCCCTTTGTGACTATATCAACACAGGTCCCATATTCAGGTTTTGCCTTGCCTTCCATAATCCCGGGTATTTCCTTAAACTGCCTTCTTACTTCCTTTATTATATAATAAGCCGCATTACCTACCGCGCGTATTGCAAATGCCGAAAATACGAACACCAGCACTGCCCCTAACATTGCTCCCACAAACACTTCTACTTTGCCGATGTTTACAATGTTAAACTCGGTCCCCCTGAGTTTCGCCACTTCATTCATATATGCCGAGAAAAGCAAAAATGCCGCAAGAGCCGCTGAACCTATAGCATAACCCTTCGTAAGCGCTTTTGTTGTATTGCCGCAGGCATCAAGCCTGTCCGTCCTCTTTCTCACATCTTCAGGAGCATTGGACATCTCAATGATTCCGCCGGCATTATCCGTTATCGGCCCGAATGTATCCATTGCCAGTATATAAGCGCAGGTTGCGAGCATTCCCATCGTGGCAATTGCAGTTCCGTAAATCCCGCCGCTTGGCAGGCCCGTGCTGTGACCGAGCATATATGAAATTAATATTGCAAGTGAAATGACTATGACAGGAATGCCTGTGCACTCCAGCCCCACCGAAAGCCCGGTTATTATGGTGGTGCCGGCGCCTGTCAGGGAAGATTCTGCTATCCTTTTTACAGGAGAAAACCTGTAGGAGGTATAATAATCCGTAACATAAACAAACATTATGCTCATTACCAGTCCGGTCAAAGCGCAGCCGAAGAAATTAAGATAATAAACGCCAAGCATATTTTTACACGCTATAAAAAGGAACGCCGCGGCAAGCGCGCAGGTAACAAAATATCCTCTTTTAAGCGCGTTCATCGGGTCTTCCGACTCTTTTACCTTCACAAAGAATAAGCCAACTATTGAAGCTATCAATCCAAAAGCGCGGGCAACCAGCGGGAAAAGAATACCCTTGATGCCAAATGTCGGGAAAAGCGCCACGCCTATAATCATTGCGCCGATATTTTCTGCGGCTGTTGATTCAAAAAGGTCGGCTCCACGGCCTGCGCAGTCGCCGACATTATCTCCCACAAGGTCCGCTATGACTGCAGGATTTCTCGGGTCATCTTCCGGGATGCCTGCTTCAACCTTACCCACAAGGTCGGCGCCAACATCCGCCGCTTTTGTAAAAATACCACCGCCTAACTGCGCAAACAGCGCAACAAACGATGCCCCAAATCCGTAACCTACTATTAAAAAGGGCGCTTCCAGTGGATTGAGTTTCCCGCCGTATAACAGGAACAGCGCACTTACCCCGATAAGGCTCAAAGCAACGACGCACAACCCGGTAACGGCACCGCCCCAAAGCGCTATTTTAAGCGCCTTGTCAAAACTTTCATGCGCACCGGCAGCCGCTCGCAAGTTGGCATGCACCGCTACATACATCCCTATATAACCGGCGAGCGCCGAGCAGAACGCTCCAAGCAGGAATGCCACCGCTGTTTTTATACCGCTTGCCCAGCTGCTTGTCAAACCAAGCGCTATAGTAAATATGACTGCAAATGCCACTGAAAGAACTGCTATCGTTGTATACTGCCTTGAAAGGAAAGCCATTGCGCCTTCTTTGATTGCTGCGGCAATTCCCTGCATCTTCTCATTGCCTTTCGGCTGGCTGAAGATGTAACGCGTAAAGTAATAGGCAAATGCAATTGCCAACAAGCACGAAACCGGCACTACATAAAGAATTTTCATCTCGTTTTCTCCTAACTTTTTAGATGTGGATTCTCACCCCGATAAATCGGGGTGTCATCTTTTATGACCCCTGCTGCTTTGTTATTCAAAACAAGCGCTGGGGTAACCTCCTACGCATTCACCCACCCCCGATTCATCGGGGTTGTACTCTACTAGTCGGTTAAATAATTATTTATTATACTATTTTAATTATTAAAGTCAATTTATTTTTAGAAAACGGGTGCATCCCCGCATTTGCAAACCCCCACTTGACAATATGTATGTTATATAGTATAATAACATACAAATGGAAAGAACAGCCCACAAACAAGCCAGCAAAAACCGGCAGCAATTATTGGCATTTTCAAAAGCGATAGCCAGGCTTCTGGAAGACATTATCGCAACAAAGACAATAACCAAGGGAACGGTCTATAAGCAGGAGAAGAAATGCGGTAACCTAAATTGCAAATGTACCAGAGGCGAACTGCACAGCACAAATGTATTAAGTTTTAGTGATGAAGGAAGAACCCACCTTATACCATTAACAAAATATTCAATATTTGAATTTTCCAAAATAAAAACGCAGGCACAGAATTATCAACAGTTCAGGAGAACCAGGGCAGAAATAGTCCGTTATTTTAAGTTGACAATATCAGAAATAAACAAACTTGAGCAAAGCCTGGTGGTGAAAGTACCGCCAAGGAAAGGAGAAAACAGTGGAACAGGAAAAAGAAAGAGAGAGTATTGAAAAGGACAAGAAGGAACTGGTAGAAGGATATGAGAAGGATTTAGATGAAATATTCAAGCATAAGAATTCTAATCTTACTTTTGATGAGATAGAGAAGTTAGTTGATGAAAAAATGGATACAGCCAGGAGTGATGTTATCGAAAAGTTTATAGAAAAGGGTCAAGAAAAGAAATCTCAAGAAGGCATTGAGCCGGAAGAGACATATGCATGTGCTTGTGGTACAGAAGCGACATTATGCAGGGATGATAACGGGAAGGTAGAAATATTTGAAAGGGCAATTCAGACAAAGAGAGGTCATGTAAAAACAAAAGAAATCGGATATTATTGTTCAAAGTGCAGGAAAGTTTTTTTTCCCTCAAAGGAAAGAGCTTAAACTATTCAAAGAGAACTACAGCCCAGACCTTCTGCGTAAGATAATATACGCAGGAGCTCACTCAACCACATCATTTGAAGAAGCCCAGAAAAATCTAAACGTATTGGCAGAGATACCCATATCCACCTCACATATTCAAAGACTTACCAGTAGAATAGGAACAGAATTTGCCTACCAGGATGCACAATCCACCGATTTATTGGAAGAAGTAAAAGAACAAAGTGCTGTACAAATAGAAGTTGCATCTATATCGGTAGATGGTGGCAGGGTGCAAACAAGACAAGAGGATTGCGGGGCTGGTGTACATAGTCCTGCGTGGTTAGAAACGAAGGTAGGCTGCATGCAAATTCTGGAATCTAAAGAGAGCCAAGAAGATCCTCACCCTGAGTTGCCAAGAATATTTTTAGACAGGAAATCTGTGAAACATATGGTCGGAGGTCTCAAGCGTACAGGCAAGGAAAATATAGAAGAGCGTAGAAAAGAATCTGAAAAGTTGGAGAATCAATCAGGTCAACTGCAAATTAAAGAAACAAAAAGTAAGGGCACATACGGACCTAAGGTTGTCAAAAGATTTGCTATTGCTACTATTGATAAGTCTGAGTCTTTTGGGATTTTAGTTTTTAACAGGGCGAATCAGCTACAATTACACACTGCCAAGCGGAAAGCTTTCCTGGGGGACGGCGATAGGAAAATATGGACAATTTATGAAGACAATTTCAAACCCGACGGCTGGGTGCCCATTTTAGACTTTATCCATGCGGTTGAATATGTCTGGGATGCAGCCAAGTTATCAACAGATGATGAACTCAATTGCTGGAAAAAATATATTGAGATGGTTGTTCATATCTGGCAGGGTAGAGTATTAACGGTTCTGAGAAGATTGGATAAAACCATAGAAGAATTAAACTGCCTTAAGAAATCAAAGAATATCCAGGAGAAAATTGAGAGACTCACCGCTATCAGAAACTATTTCCATAACAACTATACAAAAATGAATTATCCCGAATATAGAAAGAAAGGGTTGCCCGTTTCCAGTTGCCATGTTGAATCACTTATTAAACAATTTAACATCAGAATAAAATCTACAGAAAAATTCTGGAATGAATCATCAGTGAACGGTGTTCTTAAAATCAAAGCAGCTCTTCTTTCTGATGACAATTCCTGGCAGGATTTCTGGAATAATCGTTATGTGCACCAGGTTAGTTCTAAAAGACATTACCTAAAACTGGCTGCCTGAGGGTTTACAAATGCGGGGATGCACCCCTGTAATGATTTGGGAATGGGAAGGGAGA
>Ga0315284_10003028_pt1 | contig 23931 bp, 27 predicted proteins | sample YL17G09_16_MG_FD_203696 | JGI IMG/M metagenome (GOLD analysis project Ga0315284, IMG submission 203696) | Sediment microbial communities from Yellowstone Lake, YNP, Wyoming, USA - YL17G09_16 | ecosystem: Environmental > Aquatic > Freshwater > Lake > Sediment | place: USA: Wyoming | collected...
ACATTACCTACATGACGGTCAACCTGGGGACGTTGGCCGACAACAACGACTTCGCCATCGTGTACAAGGCGTTCGGGCCGAACCTGATCCTCTCCTACGGCTGCGGCGACCTCAAGGGCTCGGCCAACACGGACTCTGAGAACGCCGACTCGGCCGCCGAGCCGACCAACGGGCACCTGGTGGCCGCCCTCACGGCCGTAGCAGCGGGCGCCTGGACGTGCCCAGCGATCACCAACCCCGATATGGCACGTAACCTATGCGTGACCGTCAGCAACGACACGGCGGGCCCTCTGAACCTCTACGAGGGCGTCACGACCGTCGCCATCGTGGGCACCTACCACGGCCAGCCGCAGACGGAGGACATCCTCTTTACCTCGACGGCCGGCAACAAGGCCGTCGTCAACACGAAGTTCCGCTACAAGTATGGCCTGAAGCCGTTTGACACCGTGACCGCCGTGACCGTCACGAACCCTCCGGCCAATACGCTCAAGATCGGCGTCGGCGTCGGCTCCAAGATCGCCCTGCCGGCCGGCCTGGCCGCGGCTGTGGTCAACGATGTAATCAAGCTGACCAAGACCGCCGCGCACCTGGCGCCGTCGTCCAGCATCGTTGACGTGGTCAATGACACGGTTAGCTATGGTACCCTGGCTGACGGCAACGACATCGCGGCCGTCTACCGTACCAAGGGCCCACAGCAGGGCGATGCCGAGGTCAGCCCGGGGACGGACCTCTCGGGGGTCACCCTCCGGGCGGAGCTGATCTGGGAGTGAGGTGGCTAGAGGAGATTCAGGGGCAGCGCGACGTTAACTGCATCGCCCCGCGGGTGCGGGAGCATGACCCTGCGCTGCGCGTCTTCTGGAATCAGAGGTGGCGCCGGTTCGAGGTGCGAGACGTCAGTGCCGGCGGCTGGCCGGTGCTCCTGACGGCCCCGGTCCTGGACCAGCGGCTCCTCGCCCAGTTGCGCCGGATCGACCCGCGGGGCCGGGGCTTTGCGGGCATCGACGGCGGGGTCCTGGCGGAGCAGCGGGCGGAGGAGAGGGCGTTCCGGCGGGGGCACCGGGCCGAGCGCGAGTACATGGTCCGGGACGTTTTTCGCTGGTACGACCGGATGCTCGTGCCGGGGGGGATCCGGGGATGACCTACGGCGATTTCATTGATTTGCTAGAAAGCGCCCTGGAGGAGACCATCGCTGTCGGCCAGCAGCTGTCGCCAGAGCTGGTGCTGACCTTTACGAACGCGGGCCTGATGATGATCTCGGACATGGCCAAACTCGAGGTCTCGGACACGTTTGTCACGGTGGCGAATACCGTGAGCTACGACTGTCCCACCGACCTGCGGGAGCTGAAAAAGCTCGTCCTGGTGCTCACGGCGGCCCCGCGGAGCACGCGGAAGATGGAGTACCGCCGCACGATGGACGATAGTTTTGACGATGCCGGGGCCGCGGTCGCCGGCGCCCCCTGGCTGTGGTCCATGTTCGGGGACAAGCTCTACCTGGCGCCGGCGCCGGACAAGGTGTACACCATTGAGCGATTCTACCGGGGAAACTTCGCCGCCGTGGCTATCGACGCGGACGACCTGCCCACGGATGCCTTGGCGTTCTCGGCGCTTATGAACTTCGTCGGAGAGAGATGCGCCCGGCAGATCGGTGAGCGGGAGCTGGCCGCCGATTACCGCGCCTCGTTTGTAACGGACGCGGCCGCGCTCGTGGCGGCGCGGCCGAAGTACACGGGACAACCGTTGCAACGGTGAGGTGATGGGGTATGGCGCGCACGGCCGTCAAGTCCGTCCCGTTCCGCGGGGCTGGGCGGAAGGAAGAGTACCGCGTCCGGGCGTTCGGGAGCGGTGGTCTCCTGACGGCCGTGCGCACGCGGGCGCTCCTTGGACCTGAGCACTCACCAGATTTGCAGAACGTGACCGTGGACGAGCGCGGGACGCCCCAGAAGCGGATGGGGACCGTCGCGCGCTACGCCGCGCCTATCGCCGCCTCGCCCGTGGTTGGGCTGCACGTCTTCGAGCGTACCGCGGCTGACCCGCAGCTTCTCATCGCCCTGGACAACGGCGAGCTCTACTGTGACGACCCACACTTCCTGCGGCTCTATGACTCGCAGGCGGAGTGGGAGACGGGGAGCCGGTACAATGTGAGTACGACGGCGACCGCGGGGTCGGTCAAGCTCTACACCCCGGCGGGCCCGACGCCGCGGGTCACGACGGTCATACAACCCGACGCGGCAGCGGGCGTGGATTCCTTCGTCCGCGAGGCATTCCCCAGTAACAACTATGGCTCTAACGTGGCCATGACTACTGGGCGAGGATCCACTTCTGGATCGAGGGCGCGGGGATTCATCGCGTTTGACCTCTCTGTCTATGCGGGTCGAGTCTATGAGTCCGCGCAGGTCGCTCTCTATTGCTATAGCGAAAACAGCTCTACTGACTACAGTGTCTGGCTCTACCGAGTCACAGCTTCGTGGACAGAGGCTGTCATAACCTGGAATAATCAACCGGCGTACACTGAGACCAACGGTCATAGCGAAGTCATTACAGGAATCAGTACGTGGTTCACCTGGGACATTACCACCATCGTCAACCTCTGGCTGGCGGGCACGGCGAACTACGGTGTCATCTTGTACCACGCGCAAGAGACAGTCTCAGACGGCGCAAAGTCCTTTTACACTAGCGATGAGGATCCGGCGACCAACCGACCCAAGCTTACCTTGGTTGGTCCCTATATGGACTACGCAGCCGGCAAGTTTGGTCAGGCGGTCTTGTTCGACGCCAACGATACCCTGAAGTTCCCGACCGCCACCGGCGCGATCTCCGCCGCCCTTGGCACCAAGGAACTATACATCAACCTCAGCCGCGCCCCCGGCACGACCGACCAGTACGTGTTTGACGGTGCGGGCGCTGCCAATCGGAATCTGGTCGCCTACGTGAAGACCAACGGGCACCTTGTCCTGGCCTACGGGACCGGGGCGGCGACGGTCACGATTGAGGGCACGACGGTGCTTGCGGCCTCTACGTGGTACGGTGTCGAGTTCAAGTGGTCTGCTGCGGGGTGCTCGATCCTGCTCAACGGTGTCCAGGAGGCCGTGTCTGCTACCGCCCCCAGCCTGATCTTCGGCGCCTATGCCTACCTCGGGACGAAGGCCGACGGCACGTGCCCGCTGGACGGGCTGCTGGATGAAGTGCGTACCTCGGCCGTTGTTCGGACTGACCCGGAGATCCTAGCGGGGTACGTGGCGGCTGCAGAGTTCACCTGGGATGAGTATACCAGTTACCTCCTGCATCTGAATGGCAATATCAACCCACCCACGACTCGTTATGGCTCCTGGTTTAGCCCGGTCATTGATCTTGACACCGTGCCCGACCTGAGCACGGGCAAGCTCTTCTGGGCCCAGGACACCGAGCCGGGGGCGTCGGTCACGCTGGCGACGCGCTCCTCTGTGGACGGCGCGACGGCCTGGTCCGCCTGGACGGCGCTGGGGCCGGGGGACATCATCCAGTCGCCCGAGCGCCGGTACCTGCAGGTTCGGGCTATTCTCTCCACGACGGACGTTGCGGATGACTGCTACCTGCAGAGCCTGACCGTGAGCTACGGCGGGGCGCCCAGCGCCACGCTCATTGCAACGCTCACGGCCGGATCGCGCCCGGCGTTTGTAAACTTCGACGACCACTGCGTGATCTCAGACGGCTGGATCGCCGTCAAGGACTGGGACGGCGTGACGATGATCGATAATCCCGGCGACCCGGCGCACTTCAAGTACCTCGGCAGCTACAACAACCGGGTGTGGGGCGGGAACTCCAGCGCCCATCCTGACTGGGGGTGGTTCAGCGCCGCCGGGGACCGTACATCCTTCCCCGCACTGAACTTCATCAAGGTCGTGTCGCACTTCGGCGACGTGATCACTGGGATGCTCAGCCTCGGGGATGGGTTTGTCATCTACAAAAAGCGCAGCATCCACCTGCTCTCGGGAAACGAGCCGCAGGCTTATGTCCTACGGATGATCGTGGGCGGCAAGGGTGTCCTGGCGCCGGCGTCCATCGCCGCTGTGGGCGACACGCACCCGTTTTTTGCCACGGATGGCATTCACCTCTTCGACGGGACGCGGAACCCGGTGCCCATCGGAAGCCTCATTCAGCCGACGATAGATGCCATGAACCGTTACCGCCTGCAGCAAGGTGCGAGCGGCGTGTCCAGCCACAAGTACCACCTGGGTTTGCCCTCGGTGAGCTCCGACCATAATGACACCGATGTGGTCTACGACGCGATCCGACGTGTCTTCCTCCTGTACCGCGGGATCAATCCGGGCGCGTTCGTTGAGTTCGCGGAATACAACGAGTCCAAGTTCTTCTTCGGGGACTCGACCACGGGTCAAGTTTGGGAGTTTCGCCAGGACACGTTCAACGACGGGGCCGTCCCCATCGACGCATACATCGACACCTGGGACATGGACTTTGACTACAGGGACCGCCTGAAGCGCGTGACGGACATCTCCGTCGATTTCCCTGTGTTTGCCACGGCGTACACGGTCAGCCTGTACTTCTACCCGGATGGGAGCACAGTGCCCCTGGGGCCAGCGATCCTCACGATCCCCGCGGGCACTGAGGGGAGTATCCACAACAAGCGCGTCAAGACGGGGCTCTACGGCGTCACCCGGCTGCGCACGCTTCGGTTGCGCTTCCGTAACAACCTGGCGGGCGAGCGGTTCGGCGTCGTCAGCTTTGTCGTCCGGTACTACCTGCGCCGGGTGCGGGGTGATAGCTGATGCCGCTCTTTTCACCTTACGGCGCCGACGTCAAGCGCCCGGTGACGGGCGCGCAGTGTAAAAAAAACACGGAGCAGCTCGCGCAGTTGCTCACTATCCTAAGCGACGTGAACATGTTCCAAATCTCGATTGCCAAGCTCATCATGCCGCGCGAGTACCACATGACGCTCATCGCGGCGGCGGCGGCCGTTTCGACGACGAGCCTCACCCCCGTGAACTACGGCGGGTACCTGCGCTGGAGCCCGACGAACTTGAACCTGACGTTTTACGACGACGCGGCCCAGGCCGTGGACTGGTACTTCGAGGCGTCCATCGCCAGCGCCAACGTGGCGGCGACCGCGACCTGCATCCTGCGCGGGATTGATACCCTGGCAACGCTGACGTCAATCTTTGTTGGCGGCCCGGAGCGCAAGCGGTCGGCGTCGCTGACCATGCCGGTGACTGAGCAGGACCTGTGGGTTACCCTGCAGACGTCGGACGCGGCCCAGGCCGCCTCGCTGTGGTCCGCCCGCCTCATCGGTGTGCCGAGAATGTGGAGCGCATAGGGGGTTAGGACATGCCCGAGGCCGTTGATGCTTTCGGGACCGAGGCGGAGAAGAAGAAGAAAAAATCCGCCCCGCCGGTGACGACGACGCCGCAGGGTGGCGGCGCGGCCGTCGGTGGGAAACGGGTGGGCGGCACGCCCCAGGATGCCGGTATCTTCGGCGGTTCCCCGGTACCTCCGGCTGGTGTGCCCCTCGGTGCGGGGGGCGCGGGCGCAGTCGCCGGGCAGGCGATTGGCGGCGGCACGCCCCAGGACGCCGGCGCGGTCGTCGGCGGCGGTGGGAGAGGGAAGAGGGGCTGGTCCGGTGGAGCCCTGGGGCCGGCGCCGACAGGGATGATGCCAAACGTCTCGGGCACGGGGTACGGTGCAGCCGTGTCCCCTGGGGGGGCGCGCCGGGTGATACCCTCGAGCTATGCCCCACCGCCCAAGCCGCCGCAGCGTGCCGGTGGTTACACGCCGCCGGGAACGTCCCTGGGCCCGACGCCGAAGCAGGGTAGTGGGCTCGGCCGGTTTTTACAGTCTAGCTACGGTCCTGGAGGATCGATGGAGGGTCGTGGTGTCTTTCTAGGTTCTACAAGTATGCTACATGAGGGGGCCGGCGGGGGCTATATACCCACGTCCTTCCCTGGGGTTGAGGTCAAACCGCCAGCGCCCGCGCCCGCGGCGTCTCCCCAGCCTCCCGCTGTGCGGCCGGATCGCACGCCACAGGATGCTGGCGCCATCGCGCCCGCTGCTGCGCCGGCCCCCGCGCCCGGTGCGGGTGGTGGGATTCCGACGGGTCAGTCCCCCGCGGAGAAGGCTCTGACTGAGGGTCTCGGTGCGGCGCCTGCGCCGGGAGCCGCGCCTGTGGCGCCCGCGGAGGCCGGCGCGGTTCCTACGGGAGACCAGCAGGCGTATGGCGCGGGAGCGGGGGCGGGTCAGGAGGGAGAGCAGGACTTCATCGCCGGGGCAGATGAGATGATGCAGTGGGCCATGGGGACCTCCGACAGCGCGGCCATGATGTACAACGCGGTCCTGGAGGATGCCCTGAAGACCCTGGACCAGATTTGGGCCCAGTACCAGGACCGCATCACGAAGCTGGGCGAGCAGAGTGACCCGCTCGTCGAGGCGTCTCTGAAGCGTCTCCGGGAGCAGCTCGGCCTGCGCCAGCAGGACCTGGCGGATAGCCTCAACGCCCAGGGCCTCCTGGACTCGGGCGTGTACCTGGACCTGAAGACCCGTCTGACCTCCGGTGAGCTCGACGACGAGGAGATGCTCCTGGCGGAGAACCTCAACACCATCCGCAACCGGATGTTTGACCTCCTGGGGACGCTCCTCGGGGGTCAGGCGGACCTCGTGACCCAACTGTCCTCAACGGCGCTCCAGGGTGGCATCGACCTGGAGCAGTCTCGCATGGGCCTGGCGGGGGACATCCTGGGCGTTGCCGGTGAGGCCCGTGAGGGAAGCCGGCAGCGGGCGTGGCAGTCAGGTGAGAACGCCCAACAGCGGGGCTGGGAGGCGGGTGAGAACGCGACGCAGCGCGGCTGGGAGGCCCAGGAGAACGCCTATCAGCGCGAGTTTGACACTTGGAAGGCAAAATTGGACTCTAACACGACCCTGACGGCGCAGCAGCGAGCGATTGAGGCCGAGCGGTACCGTGCCGACCTGTCGGCGGACACGGACCTGATCGTCGCCGGCATCCAGACGGGCCAGCTCGACGCGAACACCCTTATGCCCAATGCTGGGGATGCGCAGGCGATGGCGGCGGTCAAGGAGGTCCTGCGGCAGAATGGCGGTGACATCGCGGCAGTCCGGGCCTATCTGGACAAGGCCGCCCAGTCGCAGCCGGAGTGGGCGGCCGCGCTCACGGCGGCCCTGAACGACTACCTGACGACGGCCACGGCGGCGCAGGGTAAGGCGGTTCGGTAATGGCACAGCGTCTGCCCTGGCACCTGCAGGCATACGCTCGACGCCGGTACACCACCGGCGTTAAAAACCCTGTCCTGGAGCGGGAGCTCACTACGTACCTGACCCGGCCGGACCTCCAGGAGAACCCCCTGACGGCGACCTACGCCCAGATAGGCGCGGGGCAGTACGAGACGGCCCCTGAGCGCCAGCGCACGCAGCTCCGCACGCTGGCGAACCTGCAGACCACGGCGGGCCTCTCGGGGGTGAAGGGGCCGCCGGAGCAGCCCAAGGAGAGCGGCTGGATGCGCGCGCTCAATCGCTTCTCCCTGGCCCGTCCGGTCGGGCAGTTCGGGCTTTACATGCAGGAGCACAAGGAGCAGCCCCTGGTACCAAGGCTCGGGGGCGCGGCAGTGGCAGGCGCCCGCGGCCTGTGGGAGGGCCCGGGCCAGGGCAAGTCACCCGTGGAGCCGTTCGTGAAGATCGCCGAGAACAAGATCGCGGCGACAAAGGGCGACTGGCGCCCGTACCTCCCGCCGGGCATGAGGATGCAGACAGACGAGTGGCTGGCCGCCCGCGGCTTCACCAAAGAGTCCGTCCTGAAGCACGCTGAGACGCCGCAGCCGGGGCTGATGGAGCGCGTGACGGGCGGCGTCTTTGGTCAGAAGGCGGTCGAGGAGGCCAAGGCTCAGGCATGGCGCAAGCCCCTGGCAAAGAAGCTCGGCGCCTGGGGGGCCGGGGGGGCCTCCGAGGACTGGCTCAAGGCCCGTGGGATGCTCCCAGGGCAGCCCGAGCACCAGAAGCTGGCCGGGACGACACCGGCGCAGGCATTCAGCCCGTGGAAGTCGCCGAAGGAGCGCGTGGAGGGGTCCGCGCAAACCTGGGGAACCGTCGCGTCCATCGGGGGCGATCTCACCACGTACCTCGGCTTCGGGCCGTTGCGGGCGAAGGGCGCCATGGAAGCGGCGCTGCGCAGCACGGTAAAAGTGCGCCCGGCGACCACGGCGTCGGCGGCCGCCGCGCAAGCGCGGCGGCTCAAGACTTGGACGGCGGCGGCGCGTGCGCCGGCGCGCGTCCTCAAACCGGCGGCCAAGCAGCTCTCCTTCGAGAACGTCGCCGCCGGCACCGCCCGCGCGGGGGAGTACGCCCGGCGGACGGAGGCGACGGCGCGCGCCGGCCTGCGGCCGTGGCAGATGACGTCCCGGGAGTACGCCATTGCGGCCCAGCGCGCCGGCCGGGCGGTCGCGCCGGGGGAGCACGCGGCCTTGATCCAGCGCGCCCTCAAGCGCGGCGCCGCTGTGCCCACGCGGGTCGTCCGGGAGTACCCCGAGCTGCTGCGGCCGGGTACGATCCGGCCGGGCCCGACCCTGGGTCAGGTGGCGCGGCAGTACGGCGTCCGGGGGCAGTTTACCGCGGCCGGCCGGGTCGCGCCATCGCGCGCGGCGCGCCAGGTACGCGGCGTTGCCCGTGCCTACGAGCAGGGCGTGGTCAAGTCGCTCAAGCCCGTGCCGAAGGTGCCGAAGGTGCCGAAGGGCATGTACCAGCCGGCGAAGGTCACGCCGATCACGGAGATGGTGCCCGCTTCCCGCGCGGCACGCCGCGCGGCACGGCCGGCGCCCGGACAGGTGCTTCAGGCGCCACTCCGCGGGCAGTGGCTCCGCCGCGCGGGCACGCCGCCGCGGGGTTTCGTGCAGCCCGCGCTTCTTACCGCGGGGCGCTCACGGGCGGCGACCCTGGCCACCGAGGCCCGGGGCCTGGCGCGCGCGAAGCGCGGCGCGGGGTGGGCGCTGGAGATGCGCGTGCCGGGGATGAGGGGGATACCCCTGGCCGATGTTACCCGTCCCGTGCGTGCCCTGGGCCGCGGCCTGGGCGCGGTGGGTAAGGGCGTCCTGAAGGCGCTGCCCTTCCTGGACGCCCCGATCCATATGGGCCGGCGGACGATCAAGCCCTGGCAGATCCCTGGTCGGGCGTTCAGCCAGATGTTCGGCGTGCCGGCGGCCGGCGCCCACGTCCTGCGCCGGGGGCGGCAGTTCTCGCTTGCCGGCCAGCAGGCCAGCCGGCTGATGACGGACGAGGCCCTGCAGAAGTTCCCCATCCTGCGCCGGGCGGACGCGGACGCGGTGATGTACCTCATGCACGACATGGGGTACAGCGTCGATGAGGCCACAGCGATGCTTCGGAAGACCGCGACCTCGGGGAACTACTACCGCCCGGGCCGGTTCGGGCAATGGACGAAGCAGCCGGCCACCGCCGGCCGGCGGAACCCGCTGCCGCTTGGGACGTTTACGCCGGAGGAGAAGGCGCAGCTCCAGCAGGCCGCCGACTGGGTGAAGGGCACCGTGTACGAGCCCACGCGGCTTGAGGCCGAGCGCCGCGCCCTGCTGCGGCCCGGACAGGCCGCCACAAGCTACGCGCCACACTCCTACGTCGAGGCGCCCGACGTGGTGCAGAGCCGTGCCCGGCAGATGGGGCGGCGGGACCGCAACCTGCGCCCGTTCTCCATCCTGTCGGGGCACCGGATGCCCAGGTACTTCAAGGACGTCCGCCAGGCCATCGCCGCGGGCCTGACGCCGAAGCTCCAGGGCGTTGCCGGCGCCGCCGAGTACCAGGCGAACATGAGCCGGGTGTTTGCCAGCCAGGACGTGGCGCAGGCCATGCAGCGCCTCCCTGACGCCGCGCGCCAGGGCGGCGCGGTGCCGAAGGGCTGGCTCATCGCCGGCGCGGAGATCCCCGAGATGAAGGGCTGGCGGCTGCACCCCGAGGTGTACGAGCGCCTGGTCAACCTGCGCCGCGTCTTTGGCGACGAGGAGGTCACGGGTGCGCTGCTCAAGGCGCTAAACCGCGTCACGGGCAGCTTCCGCTTCTGGGCGACCCTGCCCCGGCCGGGGTTTCACGCCAACAACTTCATCACCGGCCAGGTGATGAACGTGCTCTACGGCCGGATGCCCGTCACGCACCTGCAGCCGTGGCTCACGGCCGCGGCCGAGCTCTCGGATAGTCTCATCCACGGCAAGCCCCTGGCGGCCAAGTACGCCGGGAAAGTCTTCCGCACGGCGGAGGGCCGGGGCATCATGTGGGACGACATCGTGCGCGAGGCGCGCTCCCGGGGCAGCGCCCCCGGCGGCATGGTCGGCGCCGGCGAGCTGCGGCGGGACGTCGAGAGCGAGATCGCCCGTCAGCTTCCGCGGGGGATCGGGGCAAAGGCCGTCGGGATCCTCGGTGAGGCGGGGCGCCGCGCCGCCGAGTACGTCGAGACGATGAACCGCTTCCCGCTCTTCTTAGAGCACGTCTGGCAGGGGGAGAGCTTCGCCGAGGCGGCCGAGTGGGTCGCCCGGGTGCAGTTTGACTACAACGAGCTCTCGCAGTTCGAGGTCGGGCTGCGGACGCTCATCCCTTTCTACACGTGGTCACGCCGCAATCTGCAGCTCATGTTCGAGGAGGCCCTGCGGCAGCCGGGGCACTTCGGCAACTTGAAAAAACTGCGCGACTTCTCCTACGCGCGGGCTCTGGGCGATGAGGAGAGAGACGGTGACCTCCTGATCCCTCAGCCCCTGTGGGATACCCTCTCCTATGCCCTTCCCTGGAAGCAGGAGGGGAAGTACCCGCTCATCTGGAACACGCGCTTCATCCCCGTAAACGACGTGACACAGCTCGGCCTGCGCGACCTCTTCTCGCGCGTCACGCCGTGGCTGCGCGTGCCCATTGAGCTGATGACGAACCGCACTGTCTTCACGGGTAAGGAGCTGGAGCCGAAAGCCGACGCGCCGACGCGGGACGCGCCGATCTGGATCGACTACATAGACCGTCTCATCAATGAGCTGCCGGGCGTGACCCGCGCTACGGGGGAGTGGGGGACGCTCCTGAAGGTCTTTGGCTTCGCGCGCGTGGGTGGCAAGCTGAAGGCCCGGCCGCGGGCGGTCTACCTCATTGAGCAGGCAAACCCATGGATGCGGGAGGTTAGCCGTGTCCTGACGGACGAGGGCTATGGGCCTGAAAAGAACTCCTGGGACATCCTGGGGTTTCTCTGCGGTAACCGTATCACGCCGGTTGATACGGAGTACCAGGCGGAGCGGTCGCTCCAGGCGGAGGTTGGGCGCTGGGAGGGGACGCTCGATACCGCCGAGGCGGCGGGCACGCCCATTGTACACCTTGAGGACGTTGGACTGGAGCGGCCGCAGGGGCGGCAGGTCGTACCCTTTGCCGGCCGGTTTGCCCTTGGTGGTCCTCTGGCTGAGGGCCAGGGTATCCCCAACGAGCTACGCGACAACCCGCTCCTTCAAGCATACCTTCGCCTGCGGGGTGGCCTCACGCCGACTTCGGGGAGGCCCATTCTAGTGCCGTCGCCACGGGGGTCGCTCGCAAGGACCCTGGCGCGCCTACGAAAGAGGGGTGGCCTGAGTGGACGTTATAATTACTCAATTGCTCCCACAGCTTCCGATGGTCGCAATCCTACTGTACCTTCTTCTGGATGACCGGCGGGCGCGCCGGGAGGACCAGAAGGCGGCCCGCGAGGACCAGACGCAGACGCGCATCGTCCTCCAGGCCCTGGTGAGCAACGTTTCCGAGCAGAATAACCTCCTGCAGCGGCAGGGCAGTCACCTCCAGTTCATGACCTATGTACTCTCGAATCATCTCGGTATCGATGTCGCCAAGCTCCAGAAGGAGGTCGCGTCCGCGTGATTAACTACAAGGTCAGCGAGAACTTCGTCGTGATGGAGTTCCGCTGCAAGTGCTGCAACCTGGTCAACGTCGGCGCGGGCTTCTGGATGCTCGTCGAGCACCTGCAGGCGCTGCGCGAACACTTGGGGAAGCCCTGTATCATACATAGCGGCTACCGCTGCCCCAAGCACAACGCCGCCGTCGGTGGGGTGGACGAGAGCGCGCACTCCCGTGGTGAGGGCGTGGACGTCCATTTCAAGGACGTTTCTCACATCGAGGTCGCCCACGCAGCGGCCGCCCAGCCGGAGTTCTTCTCCTTGGGGGGCATCGGGCTCTACGGCGGCTGGGTTCACCTGGATGTCATGCGCTGGGGCACGCCCCGGCGGTGGGGGTGGAAGTGAAAAGGGCATACGTATCCAAGGCCCCGGCGGCCGGCCGCCGGGGCCTTGGGCTGCTACAGGGGCAGCTCTACTCTACGGACGACCGCCTCGACGATTGTGAGCACGTCCGCCATCACGTAGGCAACGTGCTCACCGTCTGAAAACATGAGACGGTCGGGGACTCCCGTGCGTACCTCGATCCTAAACCCGTTCTTTACCCGGATCACCAGGATGCTCACTCGATCCGGCTGCTGTGGCTCCTTGGGCTTCGGGCCGATCTCCTGGTAATCTGGCACCGCTTTCCTCTCCCTCAAGGACCCTAGGTTCTCCGCCAGGTACTTCTCCACCTCTTGACCCTCCATTGCTCTCTCCTCCTCCCTTGAGAACCGTCAGCTTGCCCTCCCGCGGCGGCCGCAGGAGGGCGCAGCACTTCGCGTCGTCGTTCCATATGGCGCACTGCGTCACGAGGCACGGGCCCACGGGGAACATGACCTGGTGCGGGTCGGGCACCACAGACACCGGCCCTAGGGCGGGCGCCGAGATGATCCGGTACGTTGCCAAGGCCACGCCGATACGGAATGGACAGAGCTTTGGGTCTTTCCCCTTGGTCACCGCTTTAGCCCGCCGCGGAGCTTGTTGAACGCCTGCAGGGTATCAAACCCCAGGACGTTCGCGCTGGCGGCCGTCAGGCCGAGAAGAACGACGTTCCAAGCGTTCGGCCCGACGGGGAAGCCCTGCCAGAACACCATCAGGAAGGTCAGGCCGATGTTGAGGGTGATGGCGACGGCGATGGTGATGAGGTTCGGCGGCTTCGTCGGTGGGATGACGTTCCGGCTTATGAGGTTGACCCATAGTGCCTTGAACCCCTCGACGAGGAGGCCGCTGGCAACGGCGATGGCTGCCAGGTCGCCGACGGCGCGCACGTTTCCCAGGGCCGCAAAAAGGTCGGTCAGGAACTGCAAGAAGTCCACGTCTGGCACCTCCTACCTTGGCGTTGCTGAGCCGGGAATCTCCGTCGGGTAAAAAGCCGAGCAGTTGATGTTGATCAGGAGGGCCACGATGTCCGGGTAGAACGGCTTCCAGGCTATCCGCGTGTCTAGCGCCTTCTCCTGGATGTTGTGAGTGAACTTGCACACACCGAAATGGAGGCAGTGGAAGCAAAGGAAGTCCTCAGATAGATCCGGCGGCCCCGCCGATGCCATACCAGGCGTCACTATACCAATGGGTCCAGGCGAATTCATTCAGCTCAGCTCCTCTGTACTTTCTTGATGTCCGCGCACTCTACGTCGAGCACCAACTGGACGCCGGGGATGCTCCCGAACGCCTTGCGCGCCCGGTTCGTTCGCTTCGTCACCTCGTCGAGCCGGTTGCACACCCCCTCGTGGGAGCATTGGCGGCACTGCAGGGACGCGACTTTGCCCACTCTCATCACGCTCCTCTTCCAACCATTCCCGTGGGACAAGGACTCGGGCAGTAGCTGCAGGCCGGGCCGGGCCGGGCCGGCCAGGGGCCTTGGAAGGCGATGGTTGCCCAGGCGCAAAAGACATCCTCCAGGTGGCCCAGGTCCACGTCGTCGGGTACCCCCGGCGCCGGCCAGGTGTTTACCGCCGCTGTCGGGCACTGTCCCCAGGGGGCGCTGAGGGTGTAAAAGCGCACCCGGATCCCCGCGTTCGCCGGGATGGCGAGCTTGTCCCGGTAACGCTCGGCAAAGAGCCGGTACGCCGCCGCCTGCATGTTGAACGGGTCTGCGGGCATCTTGCCCGTCTTGTAGTCGCCGACCTCGGCCCAGACCTTGCCCTCCTCCTGGATGAGCCGGATCACATCGATCTTCATCCGCAGGGCGAACTCGACTGTCCCCGGCCGCGCGGGGAAGACCATCCCGATGCGGTCGTTCAACACTGTCGCGGCCGAGACCTCGCTGTGCAGGGTCTCAATGTAGCCCATCGTGCCCTGCTCGTGAGCGGGCCACGCGCTGATGATCTCGTCCCCGCCGCGGGCCGGCCGTGGGTTCAAGGTCGGTGTCACCCGGACCAGGGTTGCCCGCGCTGCCGCAGTGGCGCCCTCGATGTTTCCCTGGTCAGCGATGCGCGCGCAGTTGTACGCATCGAGCGCCGCGTGGACCGCGTTGCCTAGGTTCGTCCTGTCCGAGGGCGGACGGCTCTTGCCCTCGCGCCGCGCCTTGCAAAAGAGCGGACAGGTTACGACGTCGCCGATTTCTGTGACGTAGCCCGTGTACACTTTGTACCCACCTCCAGCTTCCACTTTGGATCCAAGTAGTGCTCGCGCCAGGTCTGCAGGAACCACAGCGGGTCGGGGGTCCACACGGCAAAGCTCAGGAGGTCAATGACCAACAGGGTCTGACTCCTGCTGCTCAGGGCGTGGGCCAGGCCCCCCCACGTTACCCCCCCGTGCGCGCGTTGTCCGGGCGAGAACGCGATCCAAAAGTACCGCGGTCGCTCTGGCGTGCGCATCAATGTCCGCGTGCTGACCACGTTGGACAAGCTCTATCACCTCCTTGGCCTCCTGGCCCGATGTCACTACCGCCACCACCCCGCCGGCCACGATGATCTCCTTCAGGCACTTGGCCTGCAGGGCCGTGAGGGCGTCGCGCCGGGACGGGCGCTTGCACTCCAGCCCGACGAGCCGGCCGCCCACACAGGCGAAGAAGTCCGGCAGCCCCGAACGCTGCTCAGGCTGCCCGTGCAGCCCGCGATAGAAAACCTGCATTTTCTGCAAGACACGTGCAACGGAAACGCGCACGGATCGCTCCGTCGGTTGGTCCAAGTACCGCAAGGCCATGCTGCAGCCTCCTCTCACGAATCGCGCGGTCCAGGCACACGTGCGCGGCCTCAAGTATCGGGGCGCCCACGCCGGGGTCCTGCCCCACCAGGAGCTCGGCCAGCCGCACCGCCTGGAGGTAAGGCTCGAGTCCGGTGTTCAACCGCACCCAGACCGGCTCTTGCCGACGCAGGGCCCACCCCGCGAGGGCAACCAGCGCCAGCAGGATAATGAGCTGCGTCATTTCTTCGTCTCCTTGAGCTTCAGGAATCGCAGCACCATGGCGCCCACGTGGACGGCCTCCACGACCATCTCATCCGTGAGCACGCCGAACTTCGACCGGCGAACCGCATCCCAGAGCTCGTCCACTTCCTCCTTGATGATCGCAAAGCCCTGGTGTGGGTCGGTGAACGCTTTGGGATGGCGCGCACAGGCTGTCCGGTACCCTTCCCGGATGGCCTCCAGGTCGGGGTCCAGCAGCACTGATGCGATCTTTGTTACCCGGTACCAGAGAGCGAGACAGTCCAAGCTGCAGAAGTGCTCCGAGGATCTCCCAGAGACCCGGCTCAACACGAACCAACAGCCCATGGCCTCAGCCATCACCAGGGGATCATTCTCCTCCTGAACCGCCTTGCCACAGTGGTCGCAAATGTAGGAGACGACCTTACTCATTTCCTCTCCCCCAATCCTCCTTGTCGTACTCTACCCCCAAGAGCGACAGATGCACGGCTATGAACCAGAGAAAGCCGATAATGGCGACGGCCACGTACCAGTACTGCCAGCGCCCGATGAGCATCCCCAGGACGAGAAATCCAGCCGACCGGAGCCCTCCGAGTACGCGCTGCCAAGGGCGCCGATGGGGGCGGCTCAGAGGCATCGGAGGCGACGGAACCCGATAGACTTGCCTCTGGCGAAGCGCCTCATTCTGCAGTTCCCTGAGCTCTGATTCCTCGCCGCCCGTCATGTCCACTTCTCCTCCGTCTTGATGTCCACGACCAGGGGCACCGTTAGGGAGACCCCGAACCTGTCCAGGGGCGGGTTCTCCATCACCCGCCGGATGTGCTTTTCCGCCTCGGCCACCCGGTCGCGGCGGATGTAGAACTGCAGCGCGTCGTGCTCATGCGCCACAAGGTAGCCCCACTCCCGCGGCAGGACGTCCCGCGGGTCGCCCTCCCCTGTGAGGGCGACCATCGACATGCTGCAGATGGCAACGGCCAGGGACTGGATGGGCAGGTTGTAGGCCATGCGGAACGCCTCGCCGCGGACGCTGTAGTCCGGGCTATGGACCCCCGGCAGGAGCTTCCTGAGCCCCAGCGCGTTCTCAATGTAGCCCTGGAGCTGCACCCGGCGTTCGATGCGCCTGTGCCACCGGGGCACCCCAAGGTACGTGGCAAACCACGTCCTATGGAACGCCCGGGCCTCGTCGTCGCTGAGGAGGATCGCGCCCTCGGACTCTTCAAAGACGTCGCGCTTGTGCCCCTGCCAGGACTTGCCGTAGGGCAGGCCGAAGTTCGTGCTCTTGGCCTTGTGCCGCTGCTCCTTGGTCACCTGGTCCGCCCGGAGGCCGAATATCGCCATCGCGGTTTTGGTATGGATGTCCTCCCCGCTGCGGTAGGCCGCCCGCAGGGCGGGGTCGCCCGTCTCGTGCGCCAGGATGCGCAGCTCGAGCTGGCTATAATCCGCCGACATGATGACAAAGCCCGGCGGCGCCGTGAAAAGCCCCCGCAGCCGCGGCTCCTTGTCCACCCGGGGAAAGTTCTGGATGTTGGGCCGGGAGGAGGAGAGCCGCCCTGTGTCCGTGCCGGCGGCGTGGTAGAGCGGGTACACGTAGTGCCCACGGCACGGCACCGGCGCCGCCGCGGGCCCAAGCCGCCGCGCATAGGTCTTAATCAGCGGCTCGAGGTAGGTGCCCATGAGCTTCTCCTTCCGCCGCAGGTGCAGGAGGTCCTGGATGACCGGGTGGCTCGATTGCAGCCCCAGGGTGTAGAGCGTCCCCTTGTCCACAGAGGGGGCGCCCTTTGGCGTCAGCCGAACGGGTGGGAGCCCCAGCGTCCCGAACAGGAGCTCTCCCACCTGCTTGTTCGAGGCGGGGTTGAAGCTCTCGCCGGCATAGCCCTGGATCTTTTTCACCAGGGCGTCGATCTCAGCCTGCATCTCTATCCACAGGGCTCCGGCCGCAATCAGGTCGAAGTACCGGCCGGTCGTCATGAGGTGAATGACGGCCCGCGAGACGGCCATGTCCTGGTACACGAAGTGCCGGGCCAGCCGCGGCAGCTTCAGGAGCGCCGCGCGCAGCCGCGGGTATATCGCAAAGGTCGCCGTCGCGTCCAGGGCGTTGTAGGGGCAGAGTTCATCCAGGGGCAGCGGGGAACCGTCCTCCGCAAACTCCACGCCCCAGTCCGGCCAGCCGAGCATCCGCACCGTCAGTGCCTTCAGACCATGCGTCTGGGTGTCATCGAGGCGCTGTGCGGCCATGAGGGTGTCAAATGCCAGGTTCTTCGGCCGGATGCCGGCGTTCGTGGTAAGCCACGCCACGTCGAAGGGCAGGTTGTGACCGACCTTTTTCACCTTGGGATCTTCCAGTAACTGGCGCACCGCCAGACGGGCGTAGAGGCCCGCAGGAGCATCGGGGTGGTCCCAGGGGACGCTCACCCCCCAAGTGGGGTCGATAGACAGTCCTATGGCCCAGATTTTGCGCCCTGGGAGGGGTACCAGGCCCTCCGCCTCCACGTCGAAGGCCAGGGCCGGGGCCCGGCGCATCTCCTTGCACACGCGGGCGATCTCTCCCGGGTCCGTGAGCACTCTCACGGCCGGTAGCTTCACGGCCTCGCTACCCAGGATCCCCGGTATCCGGCCCAGGTCCTCGGCGATGAGCCGGACCCACGCCGGGTTCCTGAGCGCCGCCGCGGGGTGGAGCACCGGCAAGACCCGGCGCCCAGCGACGTAGAAGGGTACCCCCCGGCGGGCCAGGATGCCGCCGACGGCTTTGTTGCTGCCCTCAACCACGCCCAGGGCCGTCGCGCCGCAGGCGACGACGAGCCCGGGGTTCACCGCCGTTATCTCCGCCTCCCAGTTCGCGCGGCACGCCTTGATCTCTTTGGCCGTCGGCTTGCGGTTGGCCGGCGGCCGGCACTGGACGACATTCGTTATGTAGACCTGGCCGCGCTTCAAGTGCAGCGTCTCATCAACGAGGGCCGTCAGGAGCCGCCCCGACCGGCCGACAAAAGGCCGGCGCTCCCGCTCCTCCTCTTCGCCGGGTGCCTCGCCGATGAAGGCGATCCCCGCGCCCGCGGGCCCCTCGCCAGGCACGCGCCGGGAGCCGTCGCCGAGGGGGCATTCCTCACAGGGCATCACACCCACCCCGTCTCTGCCACGCTGCCCCAGAGCTTCCGCCGGTACTCCGCAATGGCGGCCTTCTCCTGCTCGACTGCGGCGAGGTCGATGCCGAAGAACTCGAGGGCCAGCTCATCAGCGGTCTTCTCTGGGGCCTCGGTCTCTCCGGGAACGCTATGCCACTGTCCACGGATCTTGTAACGTGAGTAGGTGAGCAGGTATATCCTCTTCTTCTCGCTCAGCCACTCGATGAACTTGACGAACATCTCCCGGTCCTTCTTCGTCATGTTGTACTGGTACAGGTATGGCGCCTCCGGCCACGGGCCAAGGATCTCCTGGATGTAGGCGTCGAGTCTCTTCTCCCAAGAGCGCCACCGCCGCCGGTCCCGCTCCTTATGCGTCCAGTACGAGTACCGCGTCCCCTCCAGCAGGAGCAGGCACGCCTGCCGGCCGGCCTCATACCACGTGGCACTCCACACGGCCGCGGTTTCCCCGGCCGCTAGGGTCTCCCGGACCCACTTCTCACGCGCCCGCTGGCTTTCAGCGAATATGCCTCCGAACCGGGGGTAGCCGTCCACCTTGAACTCCGAGGTCATCTCCTTCATCGCCCGCCGGGCGAGGTCAACTGCCTTCATCGTCTTCATCGCTGTCCCTCCCTCTGGGGCCCCAGCGGGCGGCCGCCGGGGCCCCGCTCTTCGCCCTACGCCGGGAGCTTGTAGTACTGCCCGCGCCCCCGTGTGTACGCGACCTCGATGTGGCCCTCAGCACACAGGTGACGCAGGATACGGATGACCGACTGGTAGCCGGTACGTGCCTCGTTGGTACCGATCTGCTCCTTATCGAGAGCAGCATGGACGACACCGGCACCGAAGGTCTGCTCCCGGAAGCCGCGCTCCAGGAGACCCAAGACCAGCCCGTCGGTCGGGATCGCCGGGTACCTCACCTACATCGCCCCCTCGACCTCGGGCTCAACGACCTCGACTGGCGCTCCCGCGCCCTGGGGCGCGGCGACCGGGCCGCCATCGACGGCGTAGTCCTCGGACGTGAGAGCGATGCGGCGCGCCACGAACATCTCCTCAATCTGGCTCATCAGGCTCCCGACCGCCGCGGCCTCTTCCTCGGTGAGCCGGCGGACCCGCTTGTCCGCGCCCATCTCGGCCTTGAGCTCGATTGTCGGTACCTGGTACTGGCCCACGCGCGGGCCGATACCAAAGACCGTCCACACCTGGCCTATGTTCAGCCGGTTCGCGGCCAGGATGGTGATGTACTTCTGGTAGCTCTGAACGGAGGTCGGCGGGCAGGAGATGAGCTCCGGCAGGGCCGAGCCCGGCCGGAGGATGACCATCTGGACCATCCGCTTGCACGCCTGGCCGCGCGTGGCCCGGCCGGTGGCATCTCGGCCCGTGCCGAACTGCTGCCGGGGACAGGTCGCGCAGTCATGGGGCGCAAGCCCCGTCTCGGTGTTCTCGTGGCCGGTGTGCGCGTCGAGACTGGAGCACGTCGGCGGGATGCCTTTGTTGCCGCCGATTTCGGGCCAGTAGGCGCGGGTCTGGCGATGCGCCAGGACGACCGCGACGAAGCTGGTGAGGGCCGTCTCTCCGCCGATGTCGGTGATCATGAAGTTGGCATTCGCGGACACAGGGGTCTTGACGCGCGGCAGTTGCAGGTTCTCGCCCGGCGCGTAGGCGCCCCGGAGCTCGGTGACCTGGGCCACGACGTCGGGGACGATGCGGACCTCAGCCGGGGCCACGGTCACGATGTCCTTTTCGCGCTTAGCCATCGTTCTCTTCCCCCTTCTTCTTGCGCTCGCGGACCTGGGGCCGCTTCAGCCCGACCTCCACGAACAGGTTGATGCCGTTCTGCCTCAGCGTCGCCGGAACCTGCCCGTCGGGGTAGAGCTCCGAGAAGAACTTCGACAGGCTGGCGTAGTGGACGCTGGGCTTGATCAGGTCGCCGCCGTTGATCGACCGCAGGTAGGCGAACGCCGTCTCTTCCTCGGCCTTCACGACCTGGGCGTGGAAGCTGAGCGTGCGCTCGTACTTGCGCTTGATCCCATCGACCTCGATCTGCAGGGCGCCCACACCCTGCACGGTCATGATGTCGATCAGGCCCTGGCCGGCCTCCCGCTCGAGCCGTTTCAGCTCGTCAACCTCGTCTTCTAGCACCCCACGGCGGGCCCGCGCGGCCTCAAGCTGCCGCGCGAAGTCCACAGCGGCTGGACCTTCACCCTTTTTCGTAGGTCACACCTCCCTGAGTTTCAGGCCAGCAATCTCGATGATTTGAAAGAGCTCGTCCACGGCGTCCTTGGGCGAACAGCCCCACCCGGAGACACCCATCTGCAGGTCAGGACCCAGGAGAGCACACCACCTGTTCCCGTCCTTGTGTACGTCGATCATCGGCATTCTACTTCACCTCCTTGATCGTGAGTCCCACGTGGTCGATGAGCGCGAAAAGCAGGTCAAGGCAGGCCCCCGGTGTTGGTGCATAGGCGCAAATGGTCGCGTTGCCCTGCAGAGCGGCAGGATCATCAAGAACCGGGTAGATACCCCACGTGCCGTCGGTCATCTCATCAACGCGGACAGTCAGGCTTCTCTTTGGCACTCTTCAGTCCTCCCCTTCGACAATCTGGCGCCAGTGATCGAGAAGGTACCGGGAAACCTCGGTTTTCTTTTGCAGCGCGTCCCATATGTATTCATCAATAGTCCGGGCGGCCAGGATGGGGATGTAGAGCACGGGCTCCGTCTGGCCGCTCCGGCGCACCCTGCGCATGGCCTGGTCGAAGTCCACGACGTTGTAGCCGGTTGAGTAAAAGATGCACGTCGAGGCCGCCGTCAGGGTGACCGACACGCCCCCGCTGTGAATCTGGCCGACGTAGGCCCGCACCGCGGGGGCGGTCTGGAAGCGTTCGATGAGCTCGTCACGGTACTTCACCGAGCCGTCCACCCGCACGTAGGCGACGTTGAGCTCGTCTAAGAGGTCGCAGATCATGTCGAGCTCCTTCAGGAAGTGTGCAAAAATCACGACCTTGCGGCCTTCGTAGGGCAGGATGCCCTCCGCCAGGAGGTCGCGCAAAAACTCGAGCTTGGCATTGGATTTTAGGAGTACCTCCCGGCCCTCCCCGGTCTTGGTGAACCCACCGCTGATCTGCTGCAGGCGGATGGCCGCCGTCAGGGCCATGTCAGCGGTGATCTCCTCGCCGGAGTCCAGCCGGGCATAGTGGAAGGTCCGCAGCGTAGCGTAGAGGTCGGCGGCGTCGCCCGTCAAGCGCACAGCGGCCGGCTGCCAGGTCTCAGGCGGCAGGTGCGGCAGGGCCTCCTCCAGGGTGACCCGGTACGCCTGGCCCATGATCTTGGTCTGCAGCTCCTCCAGGTGCTTGTAGGCCACGATCATCCTGACGGAGCGGTTCCTCTTGACAGCATGTCCACCCTCGTCCCGCACGAGGTTACCGTCCTCGTCGCGCGTCGTCTGCCAGACCTCGCGCTCCCCCTCGATGGCGTAGCGATTCTTAAACGCCGTCCAGGAGCGCCCAAAGACCCGCGGGTCGAGGAAGCGGTACTGCCCAAAGGCGTCCAGGGGCGACTGCAGGATGGGCGTCCCGGTCATGACGACCCGGAACGGCGAGATGGGGGTGAACGTAAAGGCCGCGGTAGACTGCTTCGTGGAGGCACGCTTGATGCGGTGGGACTCGTCCACGACCACCATGTCCGGGCGCCACACCTGGAGCGCCTGGAACAGGGGCCGGCGCCAGAACGCTTCGAGGTTCGTGACGACCACCCGCAGGTGTCCCGGCCGCCAGGGCGCCTGCACTAGGGCCGCCCGCCGGGCCAGGTTCAGGTCGCCGGTCTCGCGGGTCGGGGCCAGGACGCGCAGCTCGTAGGGCACCGGGCAGTGCTTCTCAAACTCCGAGCGCCAGACGCCCAGGGAGGAGTATGGGCCAAGCACCAGGACCTTGCCGACCATGCGCTCCAGGTAGCGGTACGCGGCGGCATTGATCGCCGCCCAGGTCTTGCCCGTCCCCTGCTCCATGAAAAGCCCCGCGGCCGGGTTGGCACACAGGAACTGGAACGCTTTCCGCTGGTAATCACCGAGGGGCGGGGTCTTGAGAACCAGCCGCGCCAGAAGAACCACCTCGCTGTTGCCGTGCCTTCTCCATGTTCTGCCACAGCTCTTCGCCCACTCTCGCCCGCATCAGGTCGCCGAGGATGAAGTCCAGGTCCTGGGCCAGCTTGGGGTTGTCCCGCTGGACGAGGCCCCTGTACATCTCCAACGACAACCGGGCGTAACGATCCTTTGTCGGGTTGAGCACAAAGTACAGGTTCGTGGGGTCCACGGGATCGCCAGGCTTGTGCGGCGGTAGGCAACCAGGGCCGTGCGTGATGGTGTACTTCTGGGAGATGAAGCCGGCCTTCTTCCAACAGTCAGTCATCGATCCTTCGCCTCCCTCAAAGTTGCCCTTGTAGTAATCCACGCGGCACTGCAACCGTTCGATCAACTCCTGATCTCGCCGAGTACGCCTCACTCGGGCCTCAGCCCACTCTTTCTCGATGCGCTTTCGCTCAGCAGCAATGTTCTGTTCCGACACAGAACGCGCTACCGCCATGTACTCGCGGAACGCACGCCAGGCTCCCACTCGCCGCTCATCCATCTCGCGCTGCTTACGACCCAGCCCAAACACGCTTTAGTCCTCCTTGTCCTGCTCCTCAGCAGCGAGGACACGCTTCAGGAGGTCCCCATCTTCCGCCTCCCCCGTGCCCAGGAGCGTGTGCTCCTCGGAGCAACCCACGGCGAAGACATCAATCACCCACTTGGACAGCCTTCGGAGCGAGGGAGAGTCCCCAAGCCCCGCGATACACGTGACCTGGTAGTAGTACTCGATGTCCCCGTGGAGTTCAAGGTACGGCAGGGCCTCGTAAGCGGTGTAGGGAGCACCCCCCTCGGGACGCACGCCCTCGGCGATGATGTAGGACGCCGCCTTGTACGGCCGGCCCGCCTCCCAGTTGCCATCTGAGAGCCTGAAGGCCGCCTGGAGACTCGGGATCACCGACCCGGGATACCCGTCACAATGCCGGTACAGGAGGATCTTCTCGTCTCTACTTTGGACCAGGATGTTTGCACGAGTACTCACCCTACTTTGACCTCCTTTTGTTCTGACGAGCGCGGTGGGCGCGAACCATCCTCCCCAGATCGCCTACGTCGGCCATAGCCGACCGGGGAGTTTAACCCCGTGGTTTGGATGGCCCGCGCCACCACTTCTCACATCCCGGCTAGCACGGGATGTTGGAGCCGTCGGTAACTCTGGCGGGCACGGGAGGAGTTGAACCCCCACCACGCGGATTTGGAGGCCGCTGCTCTGCCTGTTAAGCTACGTGCCCACCCGCTCATCTGGTACAGAAGTGGACGGGCGGAGGCCGGGTGCTCCCGGACTCGGGGGCCTTGGTTCCCCTATCTGAGCGGGCACGCATGTTTGATTGATGCCCCACCGTGTGATTGAGTCGAGCGCGCCTCCTAGGCGCGATTCTCTGGGGCCGCACACGACGTCAAGCGTCGCCCCGCCCGTCCAAACTCTTCCAATTGACACTGTATCATAGCT
>Ga0315284_10003030_pt1 | contig 23929 bp, 18 predicted proteins | sample YL17G09_16_MG_FD_203696 | JGI IMG/M metagenome (GOLD analysis project Ga0315284, IMG submission 203696) | Sediment microbial communities from Yellowstone Lake, YNP, Wyoming, USA - YL17G09_16 | ecosystem: Environmental > Aquatic > Freshwater > Lake > Sediment | place: USA: Wyoming | collected...
AAACGGTGTTGCAGATATTTTGATCAGAAGTGATTGGATTAATATTATTTTTAATACGAAAACCTTATCTGATGATACATCTACAATAAAATCACCATTACTAAATAATGTAAATTATCATTATCGTGTCATAGATATTAAATGGAGTACTATTTACTTATGTAGTAATGGTAAAAATATACGTAATAGTGATCGTATTCCAGCATATAAAGGTCAATTGGCAATTTATAATGCAATTCTTGGTCAATTACAGGGTTACACACCAAATGAAGCATATATTTTAGGTAAAGCTTGGAATATTAATGGGGGTGAAGATAATGGATATAATTGTTATGATTTGTTAGGTTGTATTTCTTATGACGGTTTTGATTTTCATTACATTAAGGAAACAGCTAATGCAATTGAATGGATGAGGAATGTACGAAATAATGGTCATAAATGGACATGTTTTCCGCCAAGTGTTCCAGAATTATATCCTAATATGAACAATAAAAATGATATACCATATCACAGCATTAAAAAACAAATCGCGAACCATATTCATGAGGTGACAGAAATTTGGATGGTTGGTATTAAACATCGGAAACATGCACATACACAAAATATCCTTGGTTGGAATGATATTAAATGTACATCTAAAACATTAGGCATTAAGGGTAAAAAAGTTGGACCTACAATTGATAAAATATTGGAAATTAATAGATCGATTGAAGGACCATTATTGAGTCCAAAATATATTATCAATAATACATCTAACTGGCAAGAGTCAAGTGATATTGAATTTTATGTTGATTTTGAAACATTAAATAGTTGTTTGGCCAGTACAGATATAAATTTACAAAATTCAAAAACGAATAATGCTATTGTTTTCATGATCGGTATTTGGTGTAAAAACATTGATATACATAAATGGGAATATGTACATTTTACTTCTCCGAAAGCAAGTATACTTGATGAAAAATTAATAGTAATTAAATTCATTGATTTTATTGAATCAACTATTAAAAAGTTTATGTTGAAAAATAATATTAATATTGATCTAAATAATAGATTAAATTATAAACCAAAGTTGTTTCATTGGGGACATGCAGAAAGAACAATCTTTAATTCAATTAATGCAAGAAATAATCATATGTGGAATAATTGGTTAAAAATTATTGAGTGGGTTGATCTTTGTAAAATATTTACTGATGAACCAATAGTTATTAAAAATGCGAAAAAGTTTAATCTGAAGGAAATTGCCAATGTCATGCAGCAACATAAATATATTACTACTAAATGGGAATCAAATGGACCTTCGAATGGATTTGATGCAATGATGGGTGCAGTTAAATATTATCAGTTTATGGATATGTATAATAGTTTAGATAATGAAAATAAACAAAAGTATTTTGGAGAATATACCAATATGATGGTTAAATATACACAAATTATCGAATATAATGAAGTTGATTGTAAAGTTATGTGGGAAATTGTTTCATATTTGAGAAATAATCATATACATACAGTAAAAACACATACTATTGGAAATTCTAATCATAGGAATACAAATTCAAAGAAATAATGTAAATTATGGAAACAATATGGAATAAATCAATTTTTTTATTAATGCAAAAAAATTGAAAAATATAATACATTTAAACATAAACATATTTAAACATAAACATATTTAAACATATAATAATTAATAATACAATATGGCTGAGTTATTGATTGCCGAAGAAATTTATAGGAATGAATTATCTACAAGAATATTATATCCAAGGACAACAAATCTTCAGAAATGGATAGAATTTTTACATAGAAATTTAACACATAATGAATTTTTTATATTAGAAAGTTACAAAACAGAAAATAATATTAATGATATGATGAAAGGTTTACATACGCAATGTGCAGGCAAACAATTATATATACCGCAATTATCTAATTTATATGGAGATTGTTTGTTTGAATCATTAAATTATCATAAAATAGGTCACAGTGTGGAACATATTCGAAAAAGTTTATCATTACTTATGTATATTTATAAAGATTATAAATACTTTTTTCCTAATCAAGAATCCACATTAAAAGAGATGTTCGAATTTATTAATGATGTTGAAATTGTTACTTGTAAAAATGCACAAATGGGGGATAATATTGAATTTTATAAATATACATATGAAGTGATGTGTCAGGATTTGTCCAATTCATTTTGTTGGAGTATGTTACCAACACAAATGATCCTAATGGTTATTTCGATGCTATTTAAAGTAAAGATTGTTATTATTAATAATACTACAACATATGAACATATAATTAATGTTTATGAAAATACTCCAGAAATACAAACAGGAACAATTTATATTGGCAAATTGGGAGAATCACATTATGTGCCAGTTGATAAACTTCCTGCAAATTATACAAATGGTCCATTATTTTACACAAATGCTAAACGTAATTTAATATTATGGGGCAGACAAATGGAAGAATCATTGATTGAACAATATTTGGCAGAATTCAGGAAACAACATACAATTAATATTAATACTGGAATGGTTGATGGAGTTAAAGAAGAAAATATTAAAGAAGAAGTTAAAGAAGAAGTTAAAGAAGAAGTTAAAGAAGAAGTGAAAGAAGAAGTAATCGAAAAAATACATCATGAACCATATACTGAATTGAATACCAACAATGAACCATTTACTCCTGTTAATTTCGAGTAAAACTACCATTTGATTTATTATGACATATGAAAAAGTTGAAAATACAATATAATACAATGAAATACATGTAAGAGTAAATAAAATAAATACAATACAGCATAGCATAACATAATGAGTAATACTGGTGATAGAATAGTCTCTCTAAATTCAAGCAGTCAAATCAATGTATGGAATTTTGATGATGGAAATCTACTTCATCAAGGAGAGAAGTCTTTTAAAAAATCATCTATTTGTATTTCTTCAAATAATGATATAATCTATGGCAATTATGGTGGAGTAGACTTTGTCAATGAAAATGATGTTAGTAAAAGAATGTCTTACTATGGATCAAAAAGGTTAGTATTAAACACATTTGGTCTAATTAATGTGATTTGTTTTTCACCCGACAAAAAAGAATTTATTTGTGGTGATGACTTTGGAAGAATCGAAAGACGGAATTATGACACAAAAACGGTCATTAGTACATATACATTACACACTAAAGCTATCACATGTATCTCTTATATTCCAAATAGTGATATGTTTGCATCTGGTAGTTTAGATGGAACGGTTAAAATATGGAATTTAACCACTAATGAATGTGTTCGTACATTTACTCGAATCTATAATGTACCTGTATTATGTATGTTTTGTGATGAAAAATTTATTGTGATTGGTCATGAGGATGGAAATGTTGAGAGATATGATATTATTTCTGGACTACATATAGATCGTAATTTTTACGATAGTAACGCCACAAGTATTATTCGTTTACATAGTATTATATCTGGTCATAGTAATGGTAGTCTTGTATATAGTAAGCTATTTGATGGACTTTCAGGAACAGTAGATCAACATTTTGGTCCGGTTAATAGTATTATTCTATCTGGTCACAGTGATGGTATTCTTAGATATAGAAGTATATTTTATGACCATTCAGGATTAGTAAATGCACATAATGGTCCGATTAATAGTATTGTTATATCTCCTGATAACAAATATATTATTACATGTAGTGATGATGCTACAATTAAAATATGGGATACAAATTTCAAATTGATCAGAGAAATAAAGGATACATCTGGAGTAAAACAAATCTATTATTCAGCATGTGGTAATAAAGTAGTAAATACAGATAAAAAGGATGGAGAGATTGTAAAAATACCAGAGATGACTGTTTATGGGAAGAAAATCGTTCTCGATGATGAAGTCAATGGTACACTTGATGGTAAACTCAATGGTAAACTTGATGGTAAACTTGATGGTAAAATCGATAGTAAACTTGATGGTAAAATCATTAAGAGAGTCAACAATAGAATCAACAATCGAGTCAACAATAGAATCAACAAGAGAGTTCCCAATAAAGTCATCAATAAAGTAGACAATAATAATCAAGTTGATGAAAAAATATTCCTCCCATTATCAACCAAACTTAAGTTGCCCGTCACATCAGCCATTCCAGCTAAAACCCCAATCACTTACAAAAGTAAATATGATGATACAATCAAACATGCATTATTAGCGAATGATTTTATTTTCAATTTACCAGTTGGATCATTGATTCAAATTGGTTATTCTAATTATGAATTATTAGACGATGAATCAAATATGGTTAAAGTGACATTGATTAACAAGTCTGATGATATTGAAGAAAGTGTTAAAATTGATATAACAAAACTTTGGATAACATTAAAGAAAGGTACAGAAATTATCAGGAAAACATCAGGTCTTTCACATATCCTCAATAGAGATATTGATGTTAAACTTCCAATTAATTGTCCAGTTGTTTTAGAGCATGGTACAATTTTGAAATCTCATTTTTTAACATTTACAGTTGATAATGTATTAAATAAAAAGCCAATAACTGGTTATTTAATTGATTTATAAACAAATTTAATTTATTATTTAAATATGTGATACATTTAATAATTCAAAACACATCACTTTCTTTTCTTCTGGAAACAACACAACATCTTCAATCTTATGACATGCATAATATGTTTTTTCATTTTGCTCATTCATTGTTGTTCTTGTTACAACATAATCTTCATCATCAATAGTTATTTCCTTAATTTCATCATGTGCTATTGATGAGATTAATTCTTCTCGTTGTTTCAAATCAATACCTCTTAAAATATACCATCCATAATCAACATCTGGATCTACTTGATCTAGTGGTCTATATATTAAAAATTCACTATCCTCAGTAAATATATTGATGCTTTTCTCCTTAATATCAAAAGTTGAGATCAAAATATTTCTGATGGTTTCTCTAGTCGTTTTAACTTCTAAATTTGTGCCAATGCATGGATTGAATTCAGTAATATCCATCGATACTATATTATTTTTCAATTCAGTCGTTAATTTTTCTATTTCATTCATCAACAGTCCATTATCATTAGCAATATCACATGATGGTGCTATTGATTTGTCCAACGATTTAATATCCAAACTAATATGTAATGGTTTATTACCTATTTTGCTTTTAATTGTTTGAATGATATTATCCATACCAACAATTTTAATTTTTTTCATTGTAAAAAATGGGATGGATAGTTCATTTATGGTATCCATATTTGAATCATCTTCATTTAAACCCAAGTAAATAAACTGTTCTGGATTTAATAATAATTTATGTTTGGTTAATGTTGGATGACATAAACCTGTTAATGAAGCAACTGGCATATCACACAAGTTTTTGCTTTCAGATGTTTCAAAAGTATCAATATCTGAAAAGGCATCTATCCACAATATCATTAAATCTGATTCAAATTTATTACCAAGTTGCTTCATATATTTTTCATTCATTCCCGCAATTGTACCAGCTGATATACTATGATCACCTCCAATCGTTATAATTTTCTCTGTTGGATGTGTTTTTGAATATTTTAAAATGTATGAATATAATAAATCATATCCAGGACATATTTTGATTTGACTATTTTTGGTGTCAATAGAAGAATTATTAAACATCTCTGATTTAATTTCATAATCATACTTTTCTTTAACATCATCTGGGCCAAATTGATATCCTTGTTTTCTCGTGGATTGATGACATGGTACTTTAATAAAATGTAAATTAGATTGTTGATTGGACATATTGTTATACTTATTAATAATACATATGTACAATATAATATATAGTTTTCAATTTTTAAAAATAATTGAAAAATATATATTATGATATAAATCACATTATTACATCATAATCATCAAATTATGGAAGAATTATGGTCAAAAGTTAAACCAATTAAAATACCATCGACATCCTACACATTAACTGGATATTCATGGGCTTCAGACCGAACGTCATTCTACATCCCAGAATTAAATATTATGTTAGATTGTGGAGTACCAAATAACTTTATCCCAGAACATATTTTTATTACACATGGCCATTCTGATCATTCATTAAATCTACCATCAAATCTTTTATCAATGGCCAATTCTAAAAACACTATTCAACATAAGCCAACAATTTATACACCAGATGAAATAAAACAATATGTCAGAGATTACATTCATACATTTTATTTTATGAGTAAATACAATCCAAATCATCAAATGCATACAAGATATGAATTAGTTGGTGTGAATAAAAATGCATCATTTCAAATCAATATTAAAAATAAAAAAATTAATGTTGATGTTATTGAATGTTGTCATAAAGTACCATGTGTTGGTTATGGTTTTACAGAATTGAGAAGTAAATTGAAAAATGAATATCATGGAAAAAAATCAGATGAACTCAAAACATTAAAAACACAAAATGTACAAATTATGTATGACATGAAAATACCTTTATTTTGTTATTTAGGTGATTCAAACATTGATGTTTTTAAGGATGATCAAATTATGAAATATCCAGTGATTTTAACCGAATGTACTTTTTTGATGGATGATGATGTGCAACATGCAATTGATAAATATCATATTCATTGGAGTCAATTGGATCCAATCATTCAAAAAAATCCAGAAAAAACATTTATATTGTATCATTTTAGTCATAGGTATACTGTTGAACAAATTAAAAACTTTTTTGATAAAATACAATACAAAAATATCATTGTATGGGTCTAAAAAATTGATATTTTAATTGAATAATAATTAAAATAAGTACATTAGACAATATATTATAAAGATGAAAATAACTGTCAAAACTCTTGATCATACCAAATATGATATCGTTGTACCTGATGAAAATGGGACACTCTTAGACCTTAAAAAAAGTATAGCCGAAAATAGAAATATTCCACTTGATCATATTTATAAAATTATTTACAGTGGTGCTATTTTAAGTGATGATACCAAGAAATTATCTGATTTTAAAATAGTGGATAATTCTGTTATTATTGTTATGATCAAAATACCACCACCATTATCTAAAAAACCAGTCTCTGTTAAATCAAAAGTGCCAGTCTCATCGATACCCTCAAATAATATTGCAACAGGAAATAATATTGCAACAGGCTTATTTTCAATAAGTGGTCCATCATTAAATACTGCATCTGCCATACTACCATCTGTTGCACTAGGTCAACCATCATTCACATCATTAACATCTGATTATCAACGTGTGAATTCACAATTACAATCAATCACTGGATTAATTCAACAGTTGCGAAGTAATATATTACCAGATTGTGATAATGAAGATGATGATGATGTACCACAATTAGAAGATAATGAGGAACTACCACCACTTGAGGATAATGAGGATGATGATGAAGAAGAAATAGAAGAAGCTGAAGAACAATCAGAAAGTGCAAACACAAATTTATCACAACTTCCGAACGCATTATTGAATTTCTTGAGGAGTAATCCAAACATTCAAAACATGTATCAATCAAATCCAGGTGCGCTTAACCAAATTATGACAGATCCAGATTTTTTACAACAATTAATGTCATCATCGACTAATTTAAGCGGAAGTTTAGGTGGAAGTTTAGGAAGTTTAGGTGGAAGTTTAGGTGGAAGTTTAGGTGGAAGTTTAGGTGGAAGTTTAGGTGGAAGTTTGGGTGGAAGTTTAAGTAATGGAATACCATCCATTATTCAATTAACAGATCAAGAAATGACTGATGTCAGAGAATTAACAGGTTTAGGATTTAGTCAAACTGAAGTTATTCAATATTATATGGCATGTGATAAAAATAAAGAAGCTGCTGCAAGTATGTTATTTAATGAACAATTAAATGATGCACAAGAATAATAATCTAAAACTAATCATTTGTGATTTATAAAAATACAAATAATTCAAATGTTATTTTCGAAAATTACAATTTTCAGTGGAATAGGTTTAAATCACAATATTGATATCATTTAATTTATTTTTAACATATTTATAATTTCTATTTGATTCAATTGTATTAAATTCCACTGATGACTCATTAATTTCACTAAATTTATTTGATACTTCATCGTCATCATATTCGGATTGAATGATCGCATTAATATTTTTATTTGTTTCATATGTAGCATTAATATTTTTAGCTGGATTGCTGATTATTTGGGGTTTAACATTTTGTTGGTTAACATTTTGATGGTTAACATTTTGCTGGTTAACATTTTGCTGGTTACCATTTTGTTGATTAACATTATATAAATTAACATTTGTACCAACCTGATGATTTTTCTTAATGGCTTCTGTATTCATAAAGAAACTATATTCAACATCAATATCTAAATCATACATATGAATAAATCCATCAATATCTGGTTTGCGTCCCAAATAATCACATATTAACTCATATGCATTTTTTGATCCTCCATATTTTAATATTTTATTTCTCAATTCAATGCCCAAATCTTTGTCAATGATTTTATTTTTGAATTTCTCCGCATATAAATCGGCAGCCAATACCCTACTCCATGTATAACAATAATATTGTGCATCATTATTAATATTATGAATCCATTCCACTGGAAAATAATTATCAGCAGGTGTATTGACAACAATTTGATAATTGGTCATCACTTGAGAATAAACTTGTTTATATAAATTTGATATTAAAATATTCAGCTCACCAGATTTGGATTTAATGCTATTTTCACACAAACTAATAAAATTATCAGAAGAATAAACCAATTGATCAAATAATGATGTCAATATACTTTTTTTATAATGAAAACCAACATCTAAATTTTTAATTTTAATTAGTTTATCTAATGTACCATCATCAATCTTTTCACCTGTTCGATGATGTGATGATAATAATTTGAGAATGTTCTTCTCCCAACATAGGAAATCCAATACCTGTGCAGGTGTTTCAATAAAATCATTTTCAACATTAAATCCACTAAAAATAATATATTTGGTCTTTCCATATATACAATGAAATGCATGGCACATTTCATGAAATAAACTAACGACATCGTGATGATATAAATAGGTGTTACCATTTTCATTTTTATCAAAGGAACTAACTAATGAAACATGAGGTATTTGATATGTATTATTGGAACTATTATATGGATAGAAATTTGGAGGTTGTAAACTAAAACATCTTGTGATTCTATATTTACCTTTTCTATAATATAAATCCAAATACAAATATCCAATTAATTCCCCTGTACTTTTATCTGATACTTTATAAGTGTCTACATCTTGATGCCAAACAGAAGAATCATCTATTTTTGAAAAGTTAATATTAAATATTGCTTCATAAATCTTCAAAATTTTATCAACAACATCACTCAATTGAAAATATTCTTTTATAACATTTTCATCTACACCATATTCTTGCTTCCATTTGTTCATATAGTATGATATATCCCATGAATTTAAAACATCAGATGTATTTTTACTCATGTTTTTGTCTGTTTGTTTATGTTTCAATAATGTATCATATTCTTTCTTATAACGGTAATTCAAACGTTCCAATAATTCTGTCAAAAAATTCTTAATGTTCTTGCAATTTTTGGTCATCATTAATTCTGCCTTGTAATTACTATGGCAATCATATGATAATAATTTGGCATGTTTATCTCTCAAAACTATTAATTTACTGTATGTTTCAATGATCGGATTATATTTTTTAGAATATAATACCTCTATCTTTTCTCTTGTTTGTGAGTTAGTCAGATATTTCATTAGTGTAATGTACGATTGTTTGTTCAATGGTATATTATATTGATAATTTTGTGTACCTTGAATAATATAATTACATGATGATGGCAATCCATTTAATTCATCTTTTGTTAATGAAATAATATCATTTTCATGATCAATAACAAATCGATGGACAGAATTTTCTAATTTGGATATTTCATGTTTAACTTTCAATAAAGTATTATATTGAACATCATTTAATTTGGTTCCATTTCGTTCATAAATTTTAATTAATCTTTCAATAAATCTAACATCAATTGGTTCTAATGTTTTACCAGCAAAATCATAAAATTCCTTGATTTTCATATAAACATCTTTTCTCATGTTCAATTCATTCCCATATTTTGATAATATATTATCAACTTGGGCGCTTGCTTTTCGAATATCAGCATTTGGACTTACATATTGTAAAAAGGCAGACATAGAATGATAAATAGTAAATTCGGTAATATCATCAGACAGTAATCCCAAAAATATAGGTATGTCATTCTTCGACTTTAATTTAAAATTGGCAATTTTATCATTATTGATTCTTGATTTATTAATTAGGTCATTTGTACTTTTAACTATATTATCAGCTGTCATATTCCAATGTATCCATATTTTTCTCTCAAAATTTTGGCTCATTATTATAATGTAAATATATTTTATTGTCGTATTTATACTCATTTATACTCATTCAATGTATATCCAAAAAATTTGATATTTAAACATTATAGACATATATCTACTATAATGTTTATTATAATATATGACTCAAATATGCGGAATCTGTAAAAATGTACCAACAATGCCATTTACAACAGTATGTAATGATATTTTTTGCCATCTATGTATTAAAACATATATTTTAAATAACAACCAACCAAATTGTCCATGTTGTCATGAATCTATAAAAAATGATTGTGATAAAATCAATGAAATTAAACATAGTTATACCACGACTGATGTAAATCATATTTTTCTAAATCAAAATTATTTATGGTTATATGCAACAAATTATGGCAATAATTGGTGGGTGTATGATATTAAATCAAATAATAAATTGGAAAGAATACATAATGATTATTTAACAAGATTAGATATGAAAAATAATAAAAATGTTGCCACTAATCCAATTCAACTCAATTTGTCCATTAAGAATATTAAAAAGTCACAAGTAAATAAAATTGTCTCAAATGATTTTGTATCTATCACTGTAGATACTAATGATCTAAATGATGCAGATGTTGATTTTAATAATAGTCAAGTGAATCATCATAAGGAAACACAAATCGAAGATATTGCAACTGGAGAAGTACAATCTGACGATGCACAATCTGGAGATGCACTATCAGAAGAAATACCACTTGACAATGCAGAGATTGAAGATTTATCATATATCTTAAAAATAGGATCATCTGAATATAGAATTGATTTTGATGTTATGAAACAAATTAGTATCATAGATTCTTCAAAGACACGAAATATTAAAAGGATTTATCTTCCGCATAATGTTGATATAGTTGAGTATTTAAAATCATTACAACATGTTATTGGTATTGCCGGAATAAAATTTTGATAAAATTTTGATAAAATTTTGATATTTTAAATAAATATACGTAATTCCATATACTTTTTATTTATTAATCTTATAATGAAACAACAACATATATTTAAATGTGAATCGTCAGGTTACTTTATAGAATTTATTATTGATAATGATAATAATGATGTAGCATACATGGGTGCAATTAATTGCGATTTTATCAATATAAAAGCATTCGTCAATTTATTAAGGAATTCATGTGATGATCTAATAAAAAAAAATATCAAAAAAATACAACAAACTGTTACATATGATGATTGGGATTCTATTTTAAAAAGTTGTACTACATGGAAAATTATAAGTAAGAATGACCAATATAAATTTTATGATGTAGAATGTGATATTGATGATTTTTTATATAATTATGGGAAGGCCTTGGATATATTGTAACTGTTAAATCTCCATATTTGAATGCCAGTTGATTTACATTTTTTCTTTATTCTACTGATATTCAAATAAAAAATTGAAAATTACATAGTATAGATGAGGCAAACTACATAAAAAATAAATACATTATAAGATATATGAATAATTCCCTAAATTTAGACAATCAAAAACCAAGCGACGATGTCATCAAAAGTTTTGATGATATGGGTCTTAAAGACAACATCTTGAGAGGTATATACTCTTATGGATTTGAAAAACCATCTGAAATCCAAGCCAAAGCAATTGTAAAAGTTGCAGATGGTGGCGATGTTATAGCACAAGCGCAATCTGGAACTGGAAAAACTGGTGCTTTTGTTATCGGAACATTACAACAACTTGATGATACAATTACTGGATGTCAAGCTATCATTGCAGCACCAACACGCGAGTTGGCCGAACAAATACAAATGGTCACCTCAAATATTGGCAAGTTTATGAATATTAAAACTGTATTATGTGTTGGAGGTAGTGATATTAATAAAGCACGTGATGATTTAAGAAATGGATGTACAATTGTTATTGGTACTCCTGGAAGAATTATTGACATGTTAGAAAGAAACTATTTATCAACAAGATCAGTCAAAATTCTCGTTATGGATGAAGCTGATGAAATGCTTTCATATAGTTTTCAAGATCAGATCAGAAAATTGGTCACAAACATACCTAAACTTGCACAGATATGTTTATTTTCAGCAACAATGCCACCAAAAATGTTCGAACTAACAGAAAAGTTTATGAATAAGCCAAGATTAATTTTAGTTAAAACAGAAGAATTAACATTAGAAGGTATCAAACAATTTTATATTGATAATGAAAGAGAAGATTGGAAGTTAGATACATTTATTGATTTGTTTGACGTCATTTCTGTCAGTCAAACAATGGTCTATGTTAATACAAAAGAAAAGGCCGAATGGTTAAGTAATGAGTTACGTCATCGTAATTTTACAGTATCTATTATTCACAGTGATATGAAACCTGCAGATAGAACAAATATTATGAAAGAATTTCGAAGCGGATCAACAAGAATATTAATATCAACAGATTTATTATCTCGTGGTATTGATGTTCAACAAGTATCTATTGTTATTAATTATGATCTACCATTTAATAAAGAAAGTTATATCCATCGTATCGGTCGTAGTGGAAGATTTGGCAGAAAAGGTGTTGCAATTAATTTTGTTACAAAATATGATATGTGTTATTTGAATGATATTATAAGATTTTATCAAACAGAAATTGTTGCTATGCCGCAAAACATTCAAGAATTTATTGTGTAAACGATAAAAAAAAATTGAATTTATTTATTAAAAACTACCAAGTTTAAATATACTATTAATTATATTTTGAATTAATAGTATGAATGATTCTGAGTTTGCTTCATTTAATGTTGAAAATGCAGGAAATAGTTGTTACATTGATTCATTATTAATGGCATTATTTTATAATGCTTCCATTATTGACAAAATCTTAATATGTGATACAAAAAATATCAATGGTTTATATTTACAAGAATATATCAAAACATTTTTTGTGGATGTAGTTAGAAATAATAAATCTGTCACATTTGATATTGTTGAAACAATTAGATCTTTATGTTTTCAATGTGGATGGAAATCAAATGATATGGATGAATATTTGAAACAACAGGATGTCAATGAATTTTATATATTTTTAATGAAATTGTTTGAACCTATAATTGTCGATAGTAAAACTCCAATGGTGGATAAACCTCAAATCGTCAGTAAACCTTTAATCGTCAGTAAACCTCTAATAGTTAGTAAACCTCTAATAGTCAGTAAACCTGTTGAATCCCTAAAAACAGAATATACTAAAACACAATTTATTGAAATTAAAAGAGAAACACTAACAGAAGCATTACCAGATCAATGTGATATTGGCACTATTGAAATTATACCATTTATACCATTATCGCTACCTGATAATATTCAACCATTTGATAATATCCGTGCAATAAATGTCAAAGATATGTTACATTCATGGTTATATGATAATCAATCCCAATTAGATCGTAATGTTGTGACAAATAATGGCAATCAAAAAACACTTGTAACTGGATTAAATGTTTACCACATTGTCAATACACCAAATATAATAGGATTATCTATCAATCGATTTACTAATGATGGAATAAGAAAAAAAGATAATGTTATCATACAAAAAAAAATAATGCTTGATATTAATGGTCAAAATAATATGTATCGATGGAAATTTCACGCCGCTGTATGTCATCGGGGAACAACAACAAGAGATGGCCATTATTATTCATTGTTAGCAAATGGGGATAAATGGTATGTCTTTGATGATTTACAAATGCCAAGTATATATGAGGTTAGTATGTCTGATGCAAATGTTACAGGTGATATTAAAAGGGATTGTGTATTTTTAATTTATGTTATCGATCTATGATGAATAATATACACATTAGTTAATCTTTCAAATGCTTTATTTATAAAAAAATTGAAATTCATAGTGATAGAACGAACCATTATAAGCTACTCATAGTTATCACAAATCAATCTATCATTCAATCATTCACAATGGCATATATTAACACAAATAATAGCGGTGATAAATCACTTATATTAAAACAAATTCAACCAATTGTTAATGATCATGTTCTCAATGAATCAGAAGACATAGATGCGGATTTGACCAATAAAATAAATAATTTAAAAATATCATCACCCACAACCGAAAACCATATTGCCGGTGAAAATAAAACAGCAAATGATGATAAAACAAATATGCAAAAAATAATGGATATATTTGATAAAAATGTAAAAGGTAAAAAACCAGATGTGTCGGGTTATAATAAAAATCATAAAGGTAAAGAAGGTCATTGGTTAGAAAAAATGATGGGGATTGAACATAATTCATCTAATTCTCCTGATATATTAGGTTATGAGATGAAAAATCAAACATGTGCAAAAACAACATTTGGTGACTGGACTCCAGATATCAATGCAGATGGAACACCTGTAACTAAATGGTGGACTAGTGAAACACAGAAGCTTGAATTTATGAAAAAATATGGAAAATATAATGAAAAAAAACAAAGATGGGCATGGGCGAATCCGGTTAAATATGAATCCTATAATAATTATGGCCAACGATTTACAATTACTGATACTGGTGTATTTATTACATACAATAATCAAAAGGATATTTATTATACCACCAGAGTTACTAAAAATGAAACCAGAGGAGATGTTCTATTATTTGGTTGGTCTCATGACTTATTAAAAAAGAGATTGGAGAATAAATTTGGCAAAAATGGATATTTCATTTGTAAAAAAACCAATGGAATTTATACAGATATTATATTCTATGAGCCAATTTTATACGAAAAATTAACAGATGGAATAAAAAAAGGTCGTGTGTATCTCGATTCAGGTACATATCAGGGGAATGCACGAGGATATATGCAATGGAGAGCAAATAATGATTGGTGGACAAATCATTAACTGTATAATACTTCAACTGTATAATAATTCAACTATATAATAATTCAACTGTATAATAATTCAACTGTATAATAATTCAACTATATAATAATTCAACATATTCTTTATCTATCATGTACATATCATTTATATTCTTTAACAATTTTTTATTCTCATCAGTCAATTGTTTTTTATTCTTTTTCATAATATTTTGATATTGATTATTTACATATCTTATTTTTGTGATATTTTTTATGACACTTATCGAATTTAATTTATCTGTAATATAATTTCCTAAATGCATTGCAAAGGTTGATGCTACTGCATTACCTATTTGAATGATTATATCTTTTTTACTACCAGAAAATACAAAATCATCGGGAAATGATTGTATTTTTTTAAGTTCATCCTCAGTTAATCTTCTAATTTCTGTATTGGAATATTTAACTAATGCATCATATCCATCTTTCCAATATCTAGCAGGTATTGTAAATGATGGAGAATCTGGATTTAAATATTGTGCACCAAAACCATGATTTTTTAGTATCATTTTTGCTCTCTTTTTATTAATACCTTCAATTGCTTTTGGTGATAGAAAATATTTGATATCAACATCCTCCCTTTTTTGCAAAACAGTTTTAACAGCAATGTGTTGATCTTTTGTTAATATCGCTGGAGGCATGGTTGGGTCGATGTTTAAATCTTTCCTAAACCCAATAAAGACAACTCTTTTGCGATTCTGTGGAACTCCATAATCAGATGCAGTTAATTTATAATATTTACAATTATAAAACTTATTAAATTCAGACATAATTATATCAATCACAAATTCATTTTTAGCTGTTTTCATCGATAATATACCGGGAACATTTTCCATAATGAAACATAATGGTTTATAATAATTTAAATATTTTAAATATTCCATAAAAAGTGAATTTCGCGGATCCTTATTATCTCTTTTACCTGCCATACTGAATCCTTGACATGGTGGACCACCAACTAATACATCAAACCGATCTATCTTTGTTGATTGTTTAAATTCTTCTGGTTTTAATTTTGTTAAATCCTGACAAATAGATATATGGTCAAAGTTATTTTTATATGTTTCGATGGCTTTATTCCATATATCAACACCCGCAATTACATTTAATCCAGATCTTGTTAATCCTGATGTAAAACCTCCACATCCACAAAAAAGATCGACAACCGTATATTTACTCATATAATAATATTATAGAATAAAGTATAAACATATACTTATATGTTTATGTTCAATTTTTCTATAACCAAAAAATTGAAAAAATAACTATTAGAATATGTCATTATGTAAATCAATTATAATAAATAAGATACAAAAATATCAAAAGATACACTATGAATAAAATACATACAGTAAATCATAATACAAATAATCCCCATCGTTGTAAATATGTCGTAAATAATAAGAAACATAGAAGATGTAAAAGAATGATTCATGGTGCTGTAGATTATTGTATGCAACATTTTATGATTGTATTGTATGCTGATGAGCACACCAATCAAAATAATTCTAAAAGTCAACCAGTAGAAAGTCAACATGAAAGTCAACATGAAAGTCAACCAATAGAAAGTCAACCAATAGAAAGTCAACCAATAGAAAGTCAACCAATAGAAAGTCAACATGATCAAACTACAGATAATAACCAACAGGAAGAAAACAATCAAAATGATATTATATATGGAATATGTTGTTTTTGTGAAGGACCATGTAATCCATCTAGTCAATCATGCGGACGATGTGCCAGAGAACTTAATAAATGGTATATCTAATTTATTTATTAATAGTGTTGTGACTATTGATAATATTTTATAATTCATATAGTATAGAAGTTAAAAATGGATCTTATATTAAGTAAATTTAAAACTAAAGATAAAAATATAAAAACCAATAATACAACATTAAGTACAATTAAATTAAGCAATATAAGTTTCAATAATAATTACTGTGTTAGAACATTTACGGAAAGTGATTGTATTAAAAATATTTTATTAAAAGACCATCATTTCAATACAAAATATAAAATTCATGATATAATTTATGAAAAAGTACAAAAGGCGACATATATTATCGTAGATTTTAATAATAATAAATATTTTTTAAAAATAAAGCATAATTCTATAAGTAATTTTTATGAGAAACAGATATATAATTTATTAAAAACAAATAAGCATAAGAATGTGATGGAGTATATTGACTATTGTGAAGTTGATGATTATTATTATTATATTTATGAATATATCGATGGTGTCAACTTATCAAACTATTTATTAAATAATAAAATGAATGAGATAATGATTAAACATATTTTTGATCAGATGGTATGTGCAGTAAAACATATACATCATTTAAATATTATTCATTGTGATTTAAAATTAGATAATATTGTAATAACAAAAACTAAAGATATTAAACTGATTGATTTTGATTTATCTGTTATTTCAGTAAATGATTATATGTCGGATCAAGTATTTGGAACTTTAAATTATATTGCACCTGAAAGTTATGATTTATGTGTATATTCAAAAAAATCAGATGTGTGGAGTATGGGCATCATTTTGTATGTTCTAATAACAAAGAAATTTCCTAATAATACAGATCTTGTAATTATAAATTCACACAGTAATTTATCTAGGAGGAACTGCTTTAAACATTTGAATTTCCATAAACTAAAAAAAATCATTAAACGTAATGGCTATAATTATAAATTTTATACACTATTAGAAAAAATGTTATCATTTGAAGATAGTAAAAGGATCACAGTTGACGAAATTATAAATTATGATTTGTCATTAACTCCATGTATACCAGCCAAAAAAGTTGAAAAATGAATATTATACAAATAATACTTATAATCTATCAACATTAATCTATTAACTTATAATCAAAATGACAACTACATTAAGCACAATATGTAAAAAGAGATTACTTGGCGATATCAAATTATTAAAAAAAGATCCACATAAATACATCGATGTTTCCCCTGATGAACACGATTTGTTGACATGGTATTTTTTAGTCAAAGGTCCAGAAATAAGTGACTTCACTGAAGGATATTTTATTGGAAAAATTATGCATGATCCTGAATATCCATTCAAACCCCCAAATTTTATGATGTTGACACCTAATGGACGTTTTGATATCGAGAAAAAAATATGTCTGTCAAATTCTAGTTATCATTCAAATGAATGGAGTGCAATGTGGACAATCCATGCTATTCTAACAGGGTTTTTATCAATTATGTTGGATGATAAAGATAATGGTATTTCACATATTCATTTAACAAAAAATGAAAGAGAAGTACTTGCGAAAAAATCCGTCGAATACAATAAAAAACATTATCCAGATATTATCAGAACATTCACAAGATTTATAGATGAAAACGGGAATCCAAGGATAGATGATTTTGCGGTGGCTCAACAACCAACGGTTACATCAAGTAATGAAGTTCCAAAAGTTGAACCTCCTAAAGCTGAACCTCCTAAAGTTGAACCTCCTAAAGCAGAACCTCCTAAAGTAGAACCTCCTAAAGCTGAACCTCCTAAAGTTGAACCTCCTAAAGTTGAACCTCTGAAAGTTGAACCTCTGAAAGTTGAACCTCCTAAAGTTGAACCTCCTAAAGTCGAACATCCAAAAGTTGAACCTTCTAAAGTTGAACCTCTAAAAGTTGCATCACCTGTCGAACAAATTGTCGAATTAATAAATATCACACCAGTTGATGCACCGATTGTAGAAACAAAAGAAGTAGCAAAAGCAAAACCAAAACCAAAAGGAAAACCAAAAGCAAAAGTAGCCAAAGAAGTGATAGTTGAAGAAATAAAAGTAGAAGAAATCAAAGAAGAGCCATTAAAGACAACCGCAAAACCAAAACCAAAAGTTGTCAAAGTAGAATCTCCAAATGAACCAATAGCAGAAATAAAAGTAGAACCACAAGTAGAAGTAAAAGCAGAACTACCGAAACCACTCAAAGTTAAATCAGCCAAAAGCAAACCGGCAAAAGTGCAATTAATCGAAACAGAAGTAGCTGACAAAACCAAAGTGGAAAAAGCCAAAGTAGAAAAAGCCAAAGTAGAAAAAGCCAAAGTAGAAAAAGCAGCAGTAGAAGAACCAGTAGTTGTTCAACCAGCTCCTAAACCAAAAGCAACAAAGAAAGCCATCACAAAGGCGGTAGTTGATACTGAAGTAGAAAGTATACCACCAAAACCTGCCGTAAAACCTGTACCAATTATTGCTGTACCACTTGATGTACCATTAAAAGTCAAAACAACACCTGTCAAAAAGACAGCCAAAAAAGCATCAGTAAATATCGTCGAAGATAATATTTAGATGAATTATTAATACATTTTTATTTATCTTACAATCAAAAATAATATATTATAATATATTATTAAGTAAATAATTCCAGAATGATACCTGTACAACTTGATACAAAGATATTCATTGATTTATTAGCCAAATTAGTCAGTGAAACACAACAATTACAAAATAATCCACCTAATAATATACCAAAAGAAGGATTAGCATGTAAGCATGTTATGGATATATTAGAACCCTATTCTGTTAAGAATAATGGATCATTACACATTGAACAAATTGATTATGTCAAAGGACGAAGTAATCTTATTGTTAAATATTTAGGAACAACCAACAAAACATTAACATTTGCAGGAAGTCATTTTGATGTTGTTAGTGCAGATCCAAAAGAATGGAAAAGAAATCCATTTAAACTAATTATTGAACAATCTCCAATAATCAATAACCTTCCAACTGAGCCTCCAATAATCGGCAACCTTTCAGGTGAGCCTCCAATAATCGGCAACCTTTCAGGTGAATCTCCCATACTATACGGCCGAGGAACATCCGATTGTCTTTGCAATGTTGCATTATTAACAGACCTCATGCGACAATTAGCCATTGAGAAGCCAGTATTAAAATATAATATTTATATGATTGTTATTGCCAATGAAGAGCATGGTGGCGATCTTAATGTTGGCATTAATCATTTATTCAAAGATGGAAAATTAACTGAAATCAAAAATGGTCCAGTTTATTGGTTAGATTCTGCGGATATATTTCCAACTATAGCCACTGGATCACATTTAACATGGAAATTAACAGTTAATGGCAAAAAAGGTCACAGTGGTCATATCACAAATACAATTAACCCGATATTATTAGGAATGGAAGCTTTGAAAGTTATCATGGGTGTTGTCCATAAAAGTTTCCCAAAACATCCTAAAGAAATTGAATACCAGCTACATCAATCAACAAATATGAAACCAATATATGTACATGTTCCAGAAGGATCAAGTGTGAATCAAATTCCAGATCAAATGACAATACTTGGTGATGTCAGAATTGTACCATTTTATAAAATAAAGGATGTTCAATTTGTCATAGAAGATGCTGTTAAATATCTTAATAATAATATGAAATCAATTCCAACTTTCCATTCTGTATTTAAAAATGTATTGGATGATAATTCTAAAGGCTATATTAAAATCGAGTGGACGAAAGATCCATATGTTGGTATTGCTTGTGATTTAAACAGTATAGGTTATAAATTATTGGCGGAATCAACGAAAGATATTATGGGTGTGAATAAATCAATTGCTAGTTTAGGATCATTGCCATTAGTTGCAGATTTACAAAACAAAGGGTATGATGTTCAGATCATGGGTTATGGTGTTGGTGATATGGCACATAGCAATGATGAATATTGTAGATTAGGTGATGTACAAAAAGGTTTTAGAATATTGAGCAGATTATTAACCAAGTATAACAATAGTATATAGGTAGATGGAGTTGAAGTTTTTAAACCATGTTGTGTCGTTTAATTTGATGGATCTTATTATAATAAAATATAGACATTCCATTAAAAAATCATTTTTTATCTAATATTAATTTATATAGATATAAATGGAAAAAATCAATTGCCGAAATGTTATCATTGTATCAATAATTGCTGTCATATTGATATTTATTTTTGTTATACCTCGTACTGAAGGATTTTCAACATGCCAATTATCTAGTGATTATTGTAATCACATGTCGGATGTTTATCTCGAATTACCAAATGAAGAACACAAACTAAATAGATATACAGAACAAGAAGATGCTGTCAAATATAATTCATTTGATGATCTTTATCAATAAAAAGTTACATTTTCACTATAAAAAAATTGAAAAACCAACATAATAAACTAGTATTAATTATATTCAATACTTATAATTAATAATTAAACATTAGAGATGCCGAAGAATTTAACAGGAGGGAAAAATGGTAAAAAGGGTAAAAATAACAGACATAAAATGGTAGGTAGTGAAAAGAAGGATGATAAAGTTTTACAGGCGGAAGATACTCAAGTGTATGGTTGTGTTTTGGGTCGTACAGGTGGATGGAGATTACGTGTTGAGTGTTCTGATGGCCATGACAGGGATGCTATTATTCCCGGAAAATTTTATAAAAGAGTTTGGTTTGATAAAGGGGATATAATATTATGCGATTTAGAAATGAATGGTGAACATTCAGTATGTGGTATCTCACATAAATATACATCGAGGGAAGCAACAATTTTAAAATCATTAGGTAAAATAAAATTTGAGGTACAAAATACTGACGACTTTGCAGATACTGGATATCAATTTGAAGATGGCAATAATAATGTTTTAGTACAACGTACTATGCCAAGTTTAAATAATATTGATGCAATAGAAAAAGATAATCATGAAGTTTATAATAAAGTTAATAATCAGCCTAATATCAAAGTTACACCAAAAAATAATGATGATATACCAAACAAAAATAATAATCATAACCAAGATACAAGTAGTGATTCTGAGAGTTTCTCTAGTGTCGATGTTGATGAGTTGTAGTATTTTTTTTTATTGAAAAAAAATAATAATTTATTATTATCGAAATTTATAAAATAAAATATAGTATATGGTAAAGTTTACGCAATTGACCTACATTTGTTCTAATGTATAGATTCCCAAGATATCAAAACATTGTCTCATAATTCTTTTTGTTAAATGACATATTAATATTCTATTTTGATTAATGATCATTTTATTACCGACTTGATGAATACAGTGACATGTCGAATAAAAAGCATTAAACATTGCACATAATTCATACATATAAGTACATAATGTGTGAAAAAACAATGATTGTGACAAATCTTCAACTACATCAGAGTAATGAAATAGATATTTACATAATGCTATTTCATTTTTAGTTGCTACCGGATTACTATCAACAGTGACTCTAAAATCATCATTCGATTCTAAAATTTCTTTATAATATTTACCTGTATTTCTTAATATTGAACATATACGCGCATAGGCATATAATAAATATGAGCCAGTATTACCTTTCAAGGACATCATTTTATCAAATGAAAATACATAATCTTTTAATCTAGATGATGCTAAATCTGCATATTTAATGGATCCATATGCTATTGTTTGTATAATATTATCCCTTTCATCATTATTATTGATATTATTATTGATATTATTATTGATAGCATTATCATTGACATCATTATCATCGTTATTACTTATGTTTTTTTTGTTCTCATGATATTTGTTAAACTCTATTTCTTTCTCAGTTAAAATTCTTCCAGCATGTTCCAACGATTCATTCAATAATTCATTTAATTTAACAGTATTTCCATCTCTTGATTTGAACTTTTTACCATCTGGGCCAAGAACAACGCCAAATTTAATATGATGTAATTGTTGTTCAGGCTTCTTCCATCCAATTAATTCTGCAAATTTAAAAAGTAATTCAAAATGCAATGCCTGTCCAGCATCAACCACATAATATATTCTATCCATACTCAAGTTAACAAGACGATATCTTAATGCACATAAGTCGGTTGTATCATAAGTATGTCCCCCATCTGATTTAATAATAGTTAATGGTACATTATATCCGGGAATTTTGATGATATATCTACCTTGACGTTCACTTTTTGGTTCACTTTTTGGTTCACTTTTTGGTTTACTTTTTGGTTCACTTTTTGGTTCACTTTTTGGTTCACTTTTTGGTTTGCTTTTTGGTTTGCTTTTTGGTTTGCTTTTTGGTTTATCTTCCTGTTCACCTCCCTGTTCACCTTCCTGTCCACCTTCCTGTTCACCTCCCTGTTTACCTTCCTGTTCACCTTCATGATCATCTGAATCGTCATATACCAACATATTTTTATCCCGAAGTTCTTTAATCATACTGGGAATATATTGTTGATAAAACGACTCACCAACTTCTGTTATTTTGATATCTAGTTTATCATATATTTCATCATATGAATTTCTAGAAATTTCTCTGATATAATTCCATGCATCAAGTATTTTCTTTTTTTTGCCAGATTGTAAATCGACAACTTTTTGATATGCATTTTTTTGAAATTCTAAATCATTATCAAATCTCACTTTAGATTCTGCATAAAATTCTTGCAAGTTGGATATTGTTAATGATTCTTTTTTATAATTAGGATGTTTATCTAACAAGTGTTCAATAAGCATACCAAATTGTAATCCATAATCTCCCACATGATTGATACGATGTATTTCATGACCTTGTGCCTCAAATAATCGACATATTGAATCACCTATGATTGA
>Ga0315284_10003031_pt1 | contig 23918 bp, 17 predicted proteins | sample YL17G09_16_MG_FD_203696 | JGI IMG/M metagenome (GOLD analysis project Ga0315284, IMG submission 203696) | Sediment microbial communities from Yellowstone Lake, YNP, Wyoming, USA - YL17G09_16 | ecosystem: Environmental > Aquatic > Freshwater > Lake > Sediment | place: USA: Wyoming | collected...
GCCAGACAGTCAATAGCGGCGGGAGTTATTCGTTCACAGTCGCAGAGGGCGGCATTTATATAATAACTCCATTGAAGTCCGGATACTCTTTCTCACCGGAAAGCGCCGCATTTGAAAATGTTACATCAAATGAAACACAGGATTTCACTGCAACACAGAATACACATATAATATCGGGAACGGTAACCGGAGCAGACGGGGTAATGGTAACCTTGAGCGGCGATTTATCCGCAAACCAGGTGGTAAATGGTGGCGGGAGTTATTCGTTCACAGTCGCAGAGGGCGGCACTTATATAATAACTCCATCGAAGTCCGGATACTCTTTCATACCGGAAAGTGCCGCATTTGAAAATGTTACATCCGATGAAACACAGAATTTCACTGCAACGCAGAATACACATATAATATCGGGAACGGTAACCGGAGCAGACGGGGTAATGGTAACCTTGAGCGGCGATTTATCCGCAAACCAGGTGGTAAATGGTGGCGGGAGTTACTCGTTTAGAGCGGCCGAGGGTGGGACATACACGGTGATGCCTTCGAAAGCCGGGTACAGATTCACCCCGCCGTCTGCGACATTTACGGAAATAAATGCAGATATTTCCCAGGATTTCACGGCAGTATTGAATATATATACTATATCCGGGACAGTGACTGGTGCTGATGGAGCGGTTGTAATCCTGAGTGAGAGTGTATCGAACAGAAGTGTTATTAATAATAGCGGGCACTATTCCTTTGATGTGAAATACGGTGATACTGTAATGGTGACGCCGGTTAAGACCGGGTACACATTCACACCCTCGTTTGCAATTTTTACAAATATAAATGCTCATGTATACCAAAATTTTACGGCCGTTATAAATGCTTATACTGTATCCGGTATAGTGACTGGAGCCGACAGTGTTGCTGTGAACCTGAGCGGGAGCGTGTCTGATAGTAGTGTTGTAAATAATGGAGATCGCTATTCATATAATGTGAACTATGGTGATAATGTTACGGTGACACCATCGAAAACCGGGTACACATTCACACCGCCGTTTGCAATATTTACAAATATAAATGCTCAAGTATCCCAAAATTTCACGGCGGTTATAAATGCTTATATTATATCCGGTATAGTGACTGGAGCCGACAGTGTTGCTGTGAACCTGAGCGAGAGCGTGTCAGACAGCAGTGTTGTAAATAATGGAGAGCGCTATTCGTATACAGTGAACTATGGTGATAATGTCACGGTGACACCATCGAAGACCGGGTATACGTTCAACCCGCCGTTAGTAATGTTTACAAATATAAATACTGATGTATCTCAAAATTTCACGGCGGTTATAAATGCTTATATTATATCCGGTACAGTGACTGGAGCCGACAGTGTTGCTGTGAACCTGAGCGGGAGCGTGTCAGACAGTAGTGTTGTAAATAATGGAGAGCGCTATTCATATAATGTGAACTACGGTGATAACGTTACGGTGACACCATCGAAGGCCGGGTATACGTTCAACCCGCCGAACGCGACGTTCACGAATCTGACCGGTAATATGACCCAGGACTTCACGGCGGTTCAGATCACTCATACCATCTCGGGCACGGTGACCGGCACCGATAGTGTGACGGTGACCCTTAGCGGGGCCGCTATCTTCAGCCAGGTGGTGAACAGCGGTGAGACATATTCGTTCACAGTGGCTGATGGCGGGACATACACGGTGACGCCGGGGAGTGACGGCTATACATTTACACCCGCCGAAGCGGCATTTCAGAATGTGACATCCGATAGAGCTCAAAACTTTTCCGCATCGAGGGTTGAGGCGGCTTTAGAATCAATTGTAATCTCACCGGAACAGGCATTTATAACTGTTCGGTCACGAGTTCAATTTACTGCTGAGGTATATGATTCTGCAGGTAACAGAGTGGAAGATGCTGAGATAGTATGGTCGGTAGAAGGTGAAATCGGCGAAATCGATGAAAACGGTTTATTCAATGCTCATGTTGCCGGTGAGGGTTTTGTTATTTCTGCTTTCGGTGAAATAACAGCACGAGCGCCGGTATCAATTAGCGAGGTGGAAGTGTTTGAATTCCCCGTTCAAGAAAAAGAAACACTGATCGTATTGGGGATTGATTACCCGCTTGATTTCATGAATGGCATGAAATTAAACTTCCCCGAGGGAACATTAACAGAAGAAATTGCGATTTCCTTAACATTGCCCTCGTTTGCAAATATTGATTACAATAACAGAAAAATCTCTTTCGGTAAAGATATTGTCAGCGCTGTATCCTTCAATGTCATCATCGATGGCAGCATTGTCAGCCCATATTACTTTAACCAGCCGGTTGAAATATCCATCCCTTATAACATTGATGTCTTGAACGAACTGGGAGTGAATCCCATGGATCTCGGTATGTTTTTTGTGACACCCGAGGGAGAGATGGATAATCAGGGAATTTTCGACATCGTTGTAAATGAAGACAACAATACGGTTACCGGTAAAGTAGCCCATTTTTCAGAAATTGCAATTGCTCCGAAGTCTCTCGTAACATCAGTTGAAAATGTTCCCCAGGCATTCAGTCTGTCTCAGAACTTCCCCAATCCGTTCAATTTGAGTACAACGCTCGCTTATACGCTGGATAATGCCGGGAAAATTGATATTAGCATTTACAATATCCTCGGTCAGGAAATCAGGACACTTATCAATGATTACCGTGCGCCAGGACATTATAAAGTTATATGGAATGGGACTGATAATTATGGCAATAGTGTTGCTTCGGGTGTTTACATTGTCCGTCTGGTACAGGGAAACTGTGTTGAGAGTAAAATGATGTCCCTGATTAAATAATTGTACATCGTCAGATCTTTTTAACACGAACCGGGTCATGATTTTTTATCCCGGATAATTCATGTTCTCACCGGCGCCCTTTCCCGGGAATCTCAAGCCCCCTTACAACCGCTGCACTGTGTAATCTTCCTTTTCGGGAAAGTGCATGTTCGAACAGCGATTCCTCAGGGGGAAAGACATGACACTTACGTCACAAGCGCATCCTTCGTATCTTTGGCCTGCGATAAATGGGTGCAAGGTATGAATGCATGAAAAATTAAAAAATTCTCACATTTGTTAATAATTCGTGAAAAAAAGGGTTCTTCTTTTCTTTGCACAGTAAATATGCTCTAAAAAGTGTGCCTCTCGGCAACATCCTTTCTTCTTAACAGGATTTACAGGATATTATGGTTTCATTCTGTCTATTGTGACTATCCATCTTATTTCACCGCCTGGTGTTGTGCCTCAAACGATGAGCACATTTCTTATAAAAAACTCCATTCCCCACTCCCCGCCCTGTCCATAGCTTTTCAGGGGAATACTGAATTCACACGATATAATGGATTATATTCTTTCTATGATCAAAATAGTACATTCAATTTTCGTGTGGATTTTGTGGGAATCACCAGCCAGAATATTTCTCTTGACAAGAATCCAGAATTATATATTTATATGAATGTGGTGTTAATCAATTCGGTGTGTTCATACCCGTCCATCGGAATGACTGTTATCTCCTGCGGTGAGCGCGATGGAAGTTAAAGGCGAAGCGATGATTTCCCTGCCGATATTCGTTATCAAGAAATTCGGCAACAAGGCATTCCTGCGATGGCTGAAATCGTTGACTCCCGAAGCCCGCAAAGTATTCGGCTCACCGATCAGCAAAAACGATTGGTTTTCCCTCGAAGAGATGCTTTCAGAACCGACACGGCAAATCTGCGAACTTTTTTACAACGGCAGCCTGCTCGGCGCCTGGGAATGCGGGAGGTTCAGCGCGGAATATGGTCTGAAAGGAATCTCCCGTGTTCTGGCAAAACTGTGCTCTCCGGAGGTTTTAATCAAGAAAGGTGCAACGATTCTTCACAATTACTACAGACCGAGCGAACTCGTTATCCCCGACTATTTTTCAGATCATGTCATCGTTCACATCACCCAATTCCCCGAGATTAACGAGTATATAGAAAACCGCATTGCGGGCTGGATGCAACGGGCAACCGAGATCAGCGGCTGCAAGCATGTCACCATTAATATCACCCAGTCGCTGACGAAGAACAATCCCGTCACCGAATATGTCATTTACTGGAGATAACCTCTCGTCCGTTTAAAAGTCTTGTGATAAACCTTTTTTTACTTTTGTTCAAACACTGTCAGTGGTCAGCGCGAAGCACCAATTCACAAGCCCTTGACAGTGAAAAAGCACTATTGTGAGTACGGGGCATGTGAAAAGACTTTTTCACAGCCCCCTTATTTTTTTCAGCGAAAAGAAAAATGGGAGTCGCGACATGATTAGCAAAACATTTTTTTATGTGATGCCAATTCCCTTAAATACATAATGTTCTTTCTTTGCTCGTACAAAGAACGAACCATATAAACACGCCGTGAATCTTCAGGAGGAATCGTTTCCCGTTCTCACCGGCGCCCTTTCCCGGGAATCTCGATCCCCTTCCTGTCCACCCTGCCGTCTGATCTTCCTTTTCGGGAAAGTGCTTGTTCGCCCGGCGATTCCTCAGGGGAAAGACATGACAGTTACAGAACAAGCGTATACTTCTTCTCTTTCATCTGCGGGAAATTGGTACAAGGACTGAGTGCCAGAATAATTAAAAATATTCTTACATTTGTGAATAATAACCTCCATGACCATAATGGTCACAACGAAGGATGAAAATGTATTTTCGGATAAATCCGGGTTATGTAAATAATTCTTACCTATCTTTAGAAAAAAGCTATATTATGCATCAATATCCCGGAGGGATAACATATTGCAGGTTTTGATGATACAGGGAAGGAGCAGGTGATGATAAAACAGAGTATATTCATCCCGTTACTTTTTTCAATAATTGTCCTTGTTTCCTGCGGCACTCAGGAAAGGCCTGCAACGAAGGGTGAAGCATTCAAAACCATCGCTGTCGACCGTCTCCATGACAAGATCGCCGGCGGATGGGCAGGCAAGATGATCGGTGTCGCCTATGGTACTCCGACCGAATTCAGGGCACGGTCGGCAACCTATGAAGACACCCTGAAATGGAAACCGTCATTTGTCAGGAACTCCATTCGCCAGGATGATATCTATGTCCAGCTGAGTTTCATGATGACTATAGACTTGTATGGAATAGATGCCCCTGCGGAAAAATTCGCCGAGTCATTCGCAACAGCGGGGTACCGGTTATGGCATGCCAATGTCCAGGCCCGTAAGAACTTTTTCGATGGTATCATGCCTCCTCTATCGGGAAACCCGGAATTCAACCTCCATGCCGATGATATTGATTTTCAGATCGAGGCGGATTATATCGGGTTCATGTGTCCCGGAATGCCGCAGACAGCGGTCAGGCTGGCCGATAAAATCGGGCATATCATGAATTACGGCGATGGTGTGTACGGCGGCATGTTTGTGGCTGCTCTCTATACCGAGGCGTTTTTCGTGAACGATATTCCCACGATAATCGATAACGCACTCGAGTCCATCCCCGCGGAAAGCGACTACGCCAAATGTATCAGGGATGTCATAAAGCTCCATGCCCATTATCCGGACGACTGGCGGGCCGCATGGAAGGAGCTGGAAGGTAAATGGGGGGATGTGGATATCTGCGGCGCCCTGGATCCGTTCAACATCGATGCGAAGATTAACGGTGCGTACATCGTTATGGGACTCCTTTATGGCGAAGGGGATTTCGAAAAGACAATGGAGGTTTCAATCCGGTGCGGGCAGGATTCCGATTGCAACCCCTCAAACGCGGCGGCGGTTATTGGTGTCATCAATGGGTACAGCGGTATCCCCGACTTCTGGAAAAGCGGTATCGAGCCGATTGCCGATTCCCTTTTTATCTTTACCGGCTATACGTTCAATTCTGCGGTCGAGAACACGCTCAAATACGCCAGACAGCTCATCCTGGAGAACGGCGGGACGATTACCGGCGATGAAGTGACAATCAGGATTCAGAAACCCGTCGCCCCGCAGCTCGAAATCGCTTTTCCCGATGTTGTCCCGGATTATGCGGCAAGCGTATTCGATAACAGCGGCTGGTCATGGAAAGGAAAATGGGAAGCTTTTGATAACAAACGTGCCCGCTTTTCCGAAGAACGGGGAGCGGAAATGACCTTTGACTTCACCGGAACAGGTGTTGTCATAAAGGGATGCTGGAGGAAGGACTGCGGGAAAGCGGATTTTTATATCGACGGGACTATGCACCGTACTGTCGATACCTGCTTCCAGTGGGCGAACCAGGAAATGAACGATGCATTCCTCTGGCATGTGCTGAATCTCGAGCCCGGACAGCATACGGTGAAAATGGTGGTAACCGGAGAAAAAAATCCCCAATCGGAAGGATCGCGGATATACCTGACAGGCGCCACTGTCTTTAAAACCAGTACAAAAAAGAATGAAACGGTGAAATTTTCATTTGAGTAACCGTGGATAAGGTGATCATGAAAACATTTTGCTTCTGGATTGTTAAATTTTCACGGTATTATGCGCTTTTTCTCCCGTTGATTTTTTGTATTGGCACCGCCCGCGGGGAAGAGAGGATGAAAATAATCCTCGATACTGATATCGCCGGTGACATTGACGACGCTTTTGCCCAGGCTCTCGTGATGGTATCACCGGAATTCGAGGTGCTCGGTGTAACTATCGCCGACGGTCCCACCGATAAACGTGCCCTGGTCAGCTGCCGGATGCTCTATGACTGCGGCATGGAACATATACCGGTCGCTGTGGGGAGGCCCACCAGACAAGGAAGTGCCATTCCCCCACAGCTTCTCTGGGGTGAAGGATTCGATGGATTCAATCCGGTCAATCAGCCCGCCGCCGATTTCATTATCGGGATGCTCAGAAAATATCCCCGTCAGATAACCATTATAAGTGTCGGTCCGGTGACCAACCTCGGGGATGTGATTGACAGGGATCCCGAAGCATGGAAACTGGTAAAAGCGGTATATTCGATGTTCGGCTCGTTTTATATGGGATACGATGGTGGACCGGTGCCCTCAGCCGAATGGAATGTCCGCGCCGATGTGAAAAGCGCCCAGAAATTCATGGCTTCCGGTGTGCCGATCACGTTCGCCGGTCTCGATGTGACGACAATGGTCACTTTTGACTGTGATCGCCGTAAGCAGCTGTCGATGCGCAGTTCCCCGCTGACCGATGCGCTCTGCGGGCTTTATGCGCTCTGGTCGAGCGAGAGCCCCGGAAGGGACCCCGTCCTGTACGATCCGGTTGCCGTCTCCATGGCCCTGTCCGGTGGATTTGTCACAACCAGAGAGTCGCATGTCAGGGTAACCGACGAGGGCTATACGGTTATCGACGAAAACAGCCTCCCTAACTGCCGTATCGGTATGCAGATCAAGAAAGAAGAATTCCTCGAGTGGCTTACCCGGCGGCTGATTCAACAGAACCTGAACCGCTGAACAGAAAGAGGAATGTTCAGTTCATCCCCGGAGTACCATTAGTTTTTTCCTGTACATCATAATGTGGTCAAGCTTTCGGGAGGATACCATGGTCGTTATCGAATCGTATGCTATTGCGATTATCATGTGTTTAATTACCATGCTTTGCTGGGGCTCATGGGCCAATACCCAGAAACTCGCGTCGAAAGAATGGCGCTTCGAGCTTTTCTACTGGGATTATGCTATCGGTGTGGTACTTCTCGGGCTCATCAGTGCTCTCACTATTGGGAGTTTCGGCTCCTCCGGAAGGAGCTTTTTCGACGATCTTGCACAGGCAGGCTCCCCCGCCCTCGTTTCAGCTGTTACCGGTGGTGTCATTTTCAACATCGCAAATATACTCATTGTCGCCGCCATCGATATTGCGGGCATGGCGGTGGCCTTTCCCATCGGAATAGGACTCGCACTTGTCATCGGTGTGGTGACAAATTACATCGCCGTACCCATCGGCGATCCTCTTCTGCTGTTCCTGGGAGTCGGGGGCATCGTGCTCGCGGTGATCATTGATGCGATCGCGTACCGGCGTCTCCCGTCGCAGAGCCGTAAAACGCCAGTCAAGGGAATCGTCATATCGATATTCGGCGGCATATTCATGGGATTTTTCTACCGTTTCGTGGCAGCTGCAATGTCAACGGATTTCATCACTCCGGAAGCAGGGAAACTAACCCCGTACACCGCCGTGGTGGTTTTCTCCTGCGGGCTCTTCCTTTCGAATTTCATTCTGAACACGCTCATCATGAAGAAGCCCTTTACCGGAGATCCTGTCCCCTTCCGTGATTATTTCATTAAAGGGAATCTGAAGCTGCACTTGATCGGTATTCTCGGCGGCTTGATTTGGGGGCTGGGAATGTCTTTCAGCATCATCGCGTCAGGCGTGGCGGGATTCGCCATCTCCTACGGGCTCGGACAGGGTGCTACCATGATCGGTGCGCTCTGGGGTGTTTTTATCTGGAAGGAATTCAGGGAAGCACCGCCCGGGACGAACATCCTTTTGACCATCATGTTCATCTCGTACGTGCTCGGGCTCGGATTGATCATCATTTCGCGAATCGCCTGATATACCGCTCCCGAACATCCACAGTATCCTGATAGAAAAGGATTCTTTTCGATGAAAAACACCATCGTTGTCGTCGGGAGCTCCAATACCGATATGATTATCAAAACATCCCGGATACCGAAACCGGGTGAGACGGTTATAGGAGGGCAGTTTACCATCGCCGCCGGCGGAAAAGGCGCTAACCAGGCTGTCGGTGCCGCACGCGCCGGAGGAAATGTTGTCTTCATCGCCCGTGTCGGCGACGATATGTTCGGGAAACAGGCGGTCGATGGTTTTATAGCCGACGGAATCGATGTCCGGCATATCGTAACCGACAGGGAAGCCCCCTCCGGAGTCGCGCTGATATTTGTCGATGAAAGAGGCGAAAACAGTATCGCGGTGGCATCCGGAGCGAACGCCCGTCTCTCGCCCGGCGATATAGACACTGCGAAAGATGTGATTGCCGCCGCGGATATCCTGCTCATGCAGCTCGAGATTCCCATCGAAACTGTCTGTGCTGCCGCCGGTATCGCTCATGAGAACGGTGTCAGGGTGATTCTCAATCCCGCACCCGCCCGTGAGCTTGGTGACGACCTCTGCAGTGGCATCTCCATACTCACACCCAACGAATCGGAAGCCGAACTGCTGACCGGAGTCAGGGTCGAAGATGAAAAAAGCGCCGCACAAGCCGCGGATATGCTTCTGGCGAAAGGCATCGGGACGGTTATACTGACCCTCGGTCCCCGCGGGGTTTATGTCGCCTCGCCGGAATACTCAGGCATCGTGTCCGGTTTCAGCGTCACAGCGGAGGATACCACTGCGGCGGGAGATATTTTCAACGGTGCCCTTGCGGCCGCCCTCGCCGTAGAGACGCCGCTCCGTGAGGCGGTGAGGTTTGCAAACGCCGCCGCAGCTCTGTCGGTCATGAAACTGGGCGCGCAGACCTCGGCGCCGTTCCGGAGGGATATTGAGGATTTTCTGGAAGAGCGGATGTGAAAAATTGTATGATCCGCATGCGAATCCTTTATAAAAAACCATTCCCGACTCATAAAATCACCGAAACCCATGTACTTATAAACAGTGGATGTTATTATGTATGAGGACTGTATCTGGATTGACTTTAAAACAATGAAACGTTTCATGGTCGATGTTTTCACAGGTCTCGGCGTTCCGGCCGTGGATGCGGAGATATGCGCTGAAGTTCTGATAACATCGGACAAACGCGGTATCGATTCCCACGGTATCGGCAGGCTCAAGACAATCTATTACGACAGGATACGAGCCGGTATACAACACCCCGTAACTCATTTCGAGATAATCCGTGAAGGGCCGACAACTGCTGTTGTCGACGGTCACGACGGTATGGGTCATGTGATCGCCCGGCGGTGTATGGACATGGCGATCGACAAGGCCCGTAAACTGGGGATGGGCATGGTTGCGGCGCGGAATTCCACGCATTATGGCATTGCGGGATATTATGCGCTCATGGCGGTCGAAGCCGGAATGATCGGAATAACCGGAACAAATGCCCGTCCTTCGGTCGCCCCGACATTCGGAGTGGAAAACATGCTCGGCACGAATCCCCTGACTTTCGGTATACCCACCGACGAGGAATTCCCCTTCGTCATCGACTGCGCCACCTCACTGACCCAGCGCGGAAAGATAGAGGTCTATGAACGTGAAGGGAAAACCATCCCCGCCGGCTGGGTCATCGACCAGAACGGAAAACCGCTCACCGATACCCGCAGAATCCTTGACGATTTCGTGAACGGGACCGCGGCGTTGACACCGCTTGGCGGAATCGGTGAAGAAACGGCGGGATACAAGGGGTACGGCTATTCCACAGTCGTCGAGATACTGTCCGCTGCTCTCCAGGGCGGCAGTTTTCTGAAGATGCTCATGGGGTACGAGGCCGGAAGACGGGTCCCCTATCACCTCGGGCATTTTTTCATCGCAATCGATGTGTCAGCATTCACGGACATGAAATCGTTCAGGAAGACAACGGGAGACATTCTCCGCTCGCTCCGTCAGTCGAAAAAATCCCCGGGTGCCGAAAGGATATACACAGCCGGTGAAAAGGAATATCTCGCCTGGCTCGAGCGCAAAGACAGAGGCGTTCCGGTCAACCGGCGGCTTCAGGAGGAAATGGCGACAATGATCGACGAGTTGGGGCTCACCGGGTATGATTTTCAGTTTGTGAAGACATAACAAAAAACAGCACCAGGATTATCAGGATTAAAAAGGATTTCTGTGATTTAAAAATGTCAAAGAAATCGACGGGCGCCGAAAGGATATACACCGCCGGTGAAAAGGAATATCTCGCCTGGCTCGACCGTAAAAACAGAGGCGTTCCGGTCAACCGGCGGCTCCAGGAGGAAATGGCTGTCATGATCGCCGAGCTGGGGCTCACCGGGTATGATTTTCCGTACGTTTGTGAAGACATAACAAAAAACAGCACCAGGATTATCAGGATTAAAAAGGATTTCCTGGATTTTAATATAAGGAATACCTCGCCTGGCTCGATTGTAAGGACGGATTTTTTCAGTTCCGAAAAACTTTTCATTCCTCATCTCGGATATTCATACTATGGAAAAAATTGTTTTGCAGTCTGGATAAAAATCATATATTCATAGTATACTTATATAACATATGACAGATACCCGGAGAGGCAGCCACCCATGCGGTAAAAAGGGCGGCTCGACCGACAGCATCGTGTTCACCCTGACCGACCCCTCCATATAAAGGTTCGCCATGAAAAGAACCCTTTTCGTGCTTTTGCTGATTATGGCTGCGGCGTGCGATGAGGATCATTCACCGACAAAGCCGCCCACGTCCGGCGACAAACAGGAGGAAATTACACCTGCTGGCACACGGATTGCGTTTACGTCATACCGTGACGGCAACAATGAAATATATATTATGGATGCAGACGGGAGCAACCAGCGGAACCTTACGAACAATAAGTCAGATGATCGGTGGCCATCCTGGTCGCCTGACGGCGCACATATAGCATTTGCATCGTACTGGGATGGTGTTATGGAAATCTATGTGATGGATTCGGACGGAAACAATCAGCGAAGACTGACAAACAATCCGGGAAGTGATTATGCCCCCTCTTGGTCTCCCGATGGATTACTGATAGCGTTTACTACATATCGTGACGGCAACACTGAAATCTACGTGATGGATGCTGACGGGAGCAACCAGCGAAGGCTGACCAATAATCCGGCATGGGATTATTACCCCTCCTGGTCACCAGACGGTACTCGGATTGTATTTATGTCAGACCGTGACGGCAACAATGAAATCTATGTGATGGATGTGGGCGGTAGCAGCCAGCGCAACCTGACAAATAATCCGGCATGGGATTGGTATCCATCCTGGTCGCCAGACGGTTCAAAGATAGCGTTTGCGTCTGACCGCGTCAGTATCACTAATCTTGAAATCTACATAATGGATGCGGACGGAAGCAACCAGCGAAGAATTACCGATGATCCGGAAGTTGATTCGTATCCCAGTTGGTCACCTGACGGCTCACATATCGCGTTTTCGTCATACCGTGTTGGCAACCCTGAAATCTATGTGATGAATTCAGATGGAACAGATCAGCGAAACATTACAAACAATACGGGTGGGAATTGGAATCCCTCCTGGTCGCCGTTCTGATAACTGCACTCACCCCCCTGTATATTGCGGATTTCGGATTGCGGATTTGGAGAATGACTTACTATTACCCAGATCCATAATCTGTATATAGTATTCGGGTATTATCCACCTCCCTCGGCCGCGACATTTTCACCCTTAAAATGAAGGAGAATACAACCACAATCATAAATCGGTCCGGCGCCTTCCGGGGCATTGTGCAGGGCGGTCAGGATTATTTACCTGCCCGTTTTCCCTATTCTAAATGAGAGATATGGATTGAAGTGAGTTGATATCAATAGTAAACAACAAGTTCTGTATGAACTCACTATAATTCATGAATTATCCGGTATATAATCGTTGAACTAATCATATTAAAAAAGTATATTGTGACTTATATGATTTCATTGTATTCGGGAAGGTAATCAGCGGGTTAATATATTCGATGCGGCATTCAGCCTTCGGGGGATATATGAGTACAAGGGCGGAACTGAAATACGATCACCGGGCTATAGAGAAAAAATGGCGTGAGCGCTGGGAAGCCCGTGGGGATCATACGGTTGACCTCGACAGTGCCCGGCGGCCGTTTTATAACCTCATGATGTTTCCTTACCCTTCCGCGGAAGGACTTCATGTCGGGAACGTCTACGCATTCACCGGCTCCGATATCTACGGCCGTTTCATGAAGATGAACGGATACGATGTGTTCGAACCTATCGGGTTCGACGCATTCGGAATGCACTCCGAGAACTTCGCGATCAAAAAGGGCATCCACCCCGCTGAGCTCGTCCCCCGTAACATCAACACCTTCCGCGACAAGCAGCTCAAGATGATCGGGTTCATGTTCGACTGGTTGCACCAGGTGGACACGACCGATCCGGGATATTATAAATGGACCCAGTGGATTTTTACCCAGCTTTTCAGGAAAGGTCTCGCTTATCAGAAAAAGGCCTCGGTCAACTGGTGCCCATCCTGCATGACCGTTCTCGCATCCGAACAGGTCATCGGTGGCGAATGCGAACGGTGCTCATCGAAAGTCGAACAGCGCGAAATGACCCAGTGGTTCTTCCGCATCACCAATTACGCCCAGCGACTGCTCGACAATCTCGCGGTCATCGACTGGTCGGAGACGACCAAGACCGCCCAGCGAATCTGGATCGGACGGAGCGAGGGCGCCGATATCGACTTCCCCATCGATGGCACTGGTGAAAAGCTCCGCGTGTTCACCACCCGGCCCGACACCATCTTCGGCGCGACATACATGGTGCTCGCCCCGGAACATCCGCTTGTCGGCGCAATAACAACACCAGGACAGAAACAGGCGGTCACGGATTATGTCACCACGACTCAGGCAAAGACCGAAGAGGAGCGAATCACCGAGGGGGGCAGGAAAACCGGCATGTTCACCGGCGGCTATGCGGTCAATCCGGCGAATGGCGAGCGCATCCCTGTCTGGGTGGCTGATTACGTGCTCATCGGGTACGGAACCGGGGCGATCATGGCTGTTCCCGCCCATGACGATCGTGACTTTGAATTTGCCAGGACATTCGGCCTCCCAATCATCGAGGTGATTTCACCCGATGGAACAGCGCATGAACTCACCGAAGCATATATCGGTGAAGGTATCCTCATCAACTCCGGCCAATTCAACGGAATAGATTCCCGCGAGGCTGTCGGGAAGATAAGCCGGTGGTTCGAGGACCGCGGCCAGGGAAATAAAACGGTCAACTTCCGCCTTCACGACTGGTGTATATCCCGCCAGCGGTACTGGGGTCCTCCCATCCCCATCATCCATTGCGAACAGTGCGGGCCTCAAGCTGTCCCGGACAAAGACCTGCCCGTCCTGCTTCCCGCTATGGATGACTTCAGACCGGACGGTTCCGGGAAATCACCCCTCGCCCGCAACACTGAATTCGTCAACACCGTCTGTCCGGAATGCGGCGGCTCCGCCCGTCGTGAAACGGATGTCATGGACAATTTCCTCGATTCGGCGTGGTATTTCTTCCGCTATCCCTCGACTGAATATAACGACCGGCCGTTCGACCGGGAACGTACGAAAAAATGGCTTCCGGTCGACATGTACATCGGCGGCAACGAGCATGCGGTGCTCCACCTCCTGTACACACGGTTCATCACCATGGCGCTCAAGGACCTCGGTTTTATCGATTTCGAGGAGCCGTTCAGGACGTTCCGCGCCCACGGCCTCATCATCAAGGACGGTGCGAAAATGTCCAAGAGCCGCGGCAATGTGGTGAATCCTGACGAGTTCATCCATCAATACGGCGCCGACTGCTTCCGAACCTATCTCATGTTTCTCGGTCCCTACACCCAGGGCGGGGATTTCCAGGACAAGGGGATCATGGGTGTCAGACGGTTTTACGACCGCATTTACCGGCTTGTCTCGGCGGGGAATCTCGCGCCGGGGATGCCGGAGGATGCCGGATTCCGCGCCCTTATCCATAAAACCGTTCGCGATATCACCACAAACATCCGTAACCTCGAGTACAACACCTCTATCGCGTTCATGATGGAGTTTTTGAACGCAATCTCGAAACAGCGCAGGCTTTACCATGAACCGTTCGAAATCCTCGTCCGGCTCATGGCGCCATTCGCCCCCCACCTCGCCGAAGAACTCTGGGAAAAACTCGGGGGGAAGGACAGCGTTTTCAATGCGGGCTGGCCTTCCTGGGACGATGCGCAGATCGTCTTCGACACGTTCGAACTGGTCGCCCAGGTGAACGGCAAGGTCCGCGGAACCATGACGGTTCCGATGGATATTACCCAGGATGAAGCGGTCACTCTGGCAGCATCCCACGAAAACGTCGTTCGCTTCATCGAAGACAAGACCATCATCAAAACAATCTACGTACCGAAAAAACTGGTCAATATTGTGGTGAAATAAAACCTCCCGTACGTGAATATCATGTAAAAAAATCCCCGGAATACAGCATGTTCCGGGGATTTTCTTATAATTCGTACCGGGTTCTGTGACCGACGGATTATTTGAATCCCTTGATATGGCCTTCGAGATACATCGTTTCTTTCGGATCGTGCCTGTTCCCGAGATAGAGCCACTGCATGGGCTTATCAGTGTGGTTTATCGAGGCGTGAGGCACCCTGAAGTTGGGCGGAATCAGAAACGCTGTGCCGACCCGCTGGACAAAAAGGCGGTTTCCGAAAAGGAGCAGGCTGTCGCCCTTGAGCTGGCACCAGATTTCTTCGCAATCGGGACCGTGCAGGTGCGGCTGGGCCATGTCCATTGCATCGACGGATACGATCGCAAGTCCCATCGGATTGGCGAACTTGCAGCCGTTGACGATACCGCGGCCGATATGTGCCCAGTGCATTCCGGCACTCGGCATGTGGTCCTTGTATGAACCGGTCTTCATTTCCTTGAGCGGCTCGAATCCATCATAGATTTCCTCGACAACGATGACAGCTTCGAGAAAATCTGTCTTGCATGTGTTGAAGAACTGGTATTCAAGACCGGCGGGGATGAAAACACCGGTGCCCTCGGAGAGCTCTACGGCTGTGCCCCCGGCTTCCACCCGGCCCACGCCGCTGGTGATATAGAAAAAGACCTGCTCTTTGTCGTGTTTCGTCTTCTGTGTCCACGTGTCGGGGTCGAGCTTCCCATGATTATAGGCTTTGATGAACTTGAGCACGGCGCCGGGCCGTGAAGGATTCGCCGGGTCTCCCGGGAAAAGATATTCCCGCTCAATCCAGCCGCCATGCCTGACGGAACCACTGTAAACCGGCGAGTCGAGGTAATTGTGCATGTACATCTCGACATTGGTATCGGTTTCCGGATACCGGTGATTGTAATCGTCTTGTTCAAAGAACGACGGCCACTTGTCGTTCCCGAAAGGTGGTTTCGGTGGCTCTGCAAAGCACACCAGGGAAAACATGAACACTGTCACATACACCAGGAACGTAACCATGCGCATTCATAACCTCCTTGTTGAATGTTTCTTAACAGATTGGTGATTTATTATACAAATGACATCTCTTTTCGATAAATACATGAAGAGGAATCCATCATTCATCATCGGCATCCGATACAACCATGTTACGTCCCCTTTCTTTGGCCGTATACATGAGCCTGTCGACACGTTTATAGATTTCATCGACAGTATGGTCGATCGGAACAACCTGTGTTATTCCGAGGCTGATTGTCACCGGCACTTTCTGACCTTCATAGATGAATTCGGCGTTCTGGACAAGTTCACGGAGTTTTTCCGCAACACCCCGTCCCTGCTCCACACCAGTATCGGGCATCAGCACCACAAATTCCTCGCCGCCGTACCGGGCTAAAACATCGGTTTTCCGCAGTATGTGCCTGATATGGCTGGCTATTCCTTTCAATACCCTGTCTCCTGCTTCATGTCCGTAAGTATCATTGACGGACTTAAAATAATCTATGTCGAACAAAATCATGGAGAACGGTACCATGTACCGCTTGAATCTCTCTAACTCAAGCAGGAAAAACTCATCGAACGTCGCCCGGTTGAATATTCCGGTGAGAGGGTCTCTCTGGCTTTTTTCTATGAGCGATTTATTCTGTACAACAATGTTGCTGATCATTGTTTCGAAATTTTTCTGGAGGTTTTCCTTCTCCTGATCGGCTTTTTCCATCCTCCGGATATATTCCCTGTGCTTCTCATCGAGTGTTGAGCTGATTGTGGATAACTCCGATATAATTAATGCCTTGAGATTATCGTAATCAGTGCTTTTCTCAACGGACAACCTGACATTCTCGATATTTTTTTTCAGGTTTTCATGAAAAGAGTAATCGTCATTGAGTGTACGGTTTGTATCAGTAAATACAGTAAGGATCGTTCTTTCCATATCTATCAACCTGTTACTGACCTCCCTGATGAAAACCGTAATATTTTTCCTGTCCTGCATGACATTACGGATATAATCATGGATCACACCGATGACCTGAGCGCGCTGTGACAACAGGTAATCAACCGTATCGCTTTTTTCAATTTTGTTTTTAATGCGGTCTAAACTTTCACGGTATTCTTCACCGAGCACGTCATCCAGTTCATCAAGTCCCTTCATCCCTGCCTTTTTGAGGGATTTCAAATTGATGACTGTTGAATCCCCCAAAAATCTCCTGATAACGGACGATCGTGGAAGTTCAGGAGCGGATTCGTCTCCTTTATAAGGTTTGGATACGTCTTCCCTGAGCAGGAGATTTTTTAGTTTCTGCAGGTTTTTTTCCCGGTTCTCGAGCAACTCATCATCAACAATGAGTTGTTTAAACTCGTCGAGAATGTCGAAAAACGGCTCGTTTTCGCTTACCCTGGATAGATTGTACATCACCAGCGACATCCGTTTGGTAAAATCCTTTTCCCTGTCAAGCCGGGTCTCGAGGTCGAACAGGTCCTGTAGTATTGCCTTCTTGTACCCCTCAGCAGCGTCGAGCTCACTCTGGAGAAATTCCATATCGACTGGAATCCGTGGTGCCCCCTTCTCTTTCAGACCTTTCTTGGCAAGTTTTAAAACTTCCTTGACAAGCGGTTTTCGGGCAAGAAATTTGGCAAACGTTTCGGTCGATAACTTCGTCCCGCTTTTCGAAATTTCCCTGAGTGTTTCAAGAAAAATGTCGGATAATTCCCGCAAATTCGGAACGGTAATTTCTTTATTATCCTTCGGCATTTTCATCCATCCCATGCATAATTGCTTATAGAACGGCAACGTTCAAGGTGTTCCTGTAAACGGATCACCTATGAAACTATGGGTGTTGTGAAAAAGTCTTTTTACAAGCCCCGTACTTGAAATATGGTGCTTTCTCACTGTCAAGGGCTTGTAAATCGGCACTCCGCGCCGACCTTTGACAGTGTTTGAATAAAGTAAAAGGCTATATTAACCAGTCTTCTATCATGAATTGATATAATATTTCGGAGGCAAGTGCAAGTTTTTTTAACTCGCCGTGTCCCGCACGAAAAATCTGGGCCACTGGTTCCATGTGTGTCTGACAAGAAGAACCCCGAATACTGTCAATATGGCATTTTACTGCCTTTATGACATCATACCTGTGGGGGCTATCCGAATCCTGTTAGCGGTCCTGAAATATTCTTATGCACTATCATCTTTGCCTGCTTCATGTTACAAAGTACCAGAGAGTTTGGCACCTGTTTTGCAACTACTATTAACACTGAATTGTAAAAAATGAGAAGACTAAGGAGGCACATGTATGTCAAAAATAATCGGAATTGACCTGGGAACGACAAATTCAGTCGTTGCAGTCATGGAGGGTGGGCAGCCGGTCGTCATCCCCAACCAGGAAGGCGGCAGAACAACCCCGAGTGTTGTGGCATTCACCGACAAGGGTGAGCGTCTTGTCGGACAGATCGCCAAACGTCAGGCGGTGACCAACTCCAAGAGAACAATATTTTCGATAAAGCGGTTTATGGGAAGAAAATACAACGAAGTGCTCAATGAAATTTCCGAAGTACCGTACAAGGTTATCAAAGGAAGCAGTGACACGGCCCGTGTAAGCATTGAAACCAAAGAATATTCTCCACCGGAAATTTCGGCTTTCATTCTGCAGAAAATGAAACAGACTGCCGAGGATTATCTCGGCGAAAAAGTCACCGATGCCATCGTCACCGTTCCGGCGTATTTCAATGATTCACAACGCCAGGCGACAAAAGACGCCGGCCGTATCGCCGGACTCGATGTCAAACGAATCATCAACGAACCGACTGCGGCGTCACTCGCGTACGGTCTTGACAAGAAAAAGGACGAGAAAATCGCGGTGTTCGATCTTGGCGGCGGAACGTATGACATTTCCATTCTCGAACTCGGCGACGGTGTGTTCGAGGTTCTGTCGACCAACGGTGATACGCATCTTGGCGGCGATGATTTCGACCAGCGTATCGTTGACTGGCTTGCAAACACGTTCAAAAATGACACGGGGATTGATCTCAGAAAAGACCCGATGGCGCTTCAGCGTTTGAAGGAAGCCGCGGAGAAAGCAAAATGCGAGTTGTCGAACACTGTTCAGACTGATATAAATCTGCCATTCATCACCGCAGATGCCACCGGTCCGAAACATATGAATGTGACAATGACACGTGCGACATTGGAGGAACTGGTTGACGATCTTATCCAGCGGACGCGTAACCCGGTAGAAAACGCCCTCAAGGATGCCAGGCTGAGCGCAAACCAGATCGATGAAGTGATTCTTGTCGGCGGTTCCACCCGTATCCCGAAGGTTCAGGAGCTTGTCAGACAGCTTTTCGGAAAAGAACCTCACAAGGGTGTCAATCCCGATGAAGTCGTCGCGCTCGGCGCAGCCATTCAGGGCGGTGTACTGGCGGGCGATGTCACCGACGTCCTGCTCCTTGATGTCACTCCTCTGTCTCTGGGCATTGAAACCCTCGGCGGGGTGTTTACAAGGCTTATCGAGCGTAACACAACTATCCCGACCAAAAAGAGCGAAATATTCTCCACTGCCGCCGACAGCCAGACATCTGTTGAAATTCATGTCCTGCAGGGTGAACGTGAGATGGCATCCGGTAACCGTACCATCGGCAGATTCCATCTCGATGGTATTCCACCGGCGCCACGTGGTATTCCGCAGATCGAAGTCGCCTTTGATATTGACGCCAACGGTATTCTGAACGTGTCCGCAAAAGACAAAGCGACCGGAAAGGAACAGAACATCCGGATCGAGGCCTCGAGCGGATTGTCCGAAAACGAAATTCAGAATATGGTCAAGGAAGCTCAGGCACATGCATCCGAGGACAAGAAGAAAAAAGAAGAGATAACCGCCCGGAACGAAACCGATCAACTGATCTACCAGACTGAAAAAAACCTGAAAGAACTCGGCGATAAAATGAATCCCGACGACAGGGGTAAAGTCGAAGCTGCACTATCGCGGGCACAGGAAGCAATAAAAAGCGGCAATATCGACGAAATAATCTCCTCGCGTGACGGTCTGAATGCTGCCTGGCATGAAGCCGCGACGAAAATGTACAGCCAGACCGCGCAGCAGCCGGAGCCGGAAACAGAGGCCCAAGCCGGTCAGCAAACCGGTTCCGAGAGAAAAGATGAAACATCCACGAAAAAAGGTTCCGATGCTGTCGATGCTGATTTCGAAGTAGTCGACTGACCTGCGGGAGCAGTCTGTCAGGGAAGGCTCCTCTTTGCATTTTCGTTTAATAATGTTTTGATTATCGTGTTTAATTTTATATATTATAAGAATATCGTTTAAATATTAGCACTCTTCATAAGAAAGTGCCAACAACAGTTCAAACATACAAACAGGAGGAATAAACTTGAAAATCAGACCGTTGGCTGACAGAGTTATTGTGAAACCCAGTGATGTAGCCGAAAGCAAAAGCACCGGCGGCATCATTATACCCGACACCGCCAAGGAAAAACCTCAGGAAGGTAAAATAGTCGCAGTTGGTCCGGGAAGGGTCGATGAGAACGGAAAGCTCATCAAGATGAACGTCAAAGTTGGCGAAAAGGTCTTGTATTCGAAGTATGGAGGAACGGAGATCAAGTACGAAGGTGAAGAATATCTTATCATGTCCGAATCTGATATTTTAGCCGTATTTGTAAAATAGTGTCTGTAGTGTAATTCCTAAGGAGGATAAGAATGGCAAAAGAAATCAAGTATGATACAGAAGCGCGGGCGAAGCTGAAATTGGGTATTGATAAGATGGCCAATGCGGTCAAGGTGACCCTTGGCCCGAAAGGCAGGAACGTACTTCTCGAGAAAAAATTCGGTGCTCCGACGGTGACCAAGGACGGTGTGACAGTGGCGAAGGAAATCGAACTCGATGACCGGTATGAAAACCTCGGCGCGCAGATGTTGAAGGAAGTGGCAACCAAGACTTCCGATGTGGCAGGTGACGGAACCACGACCGCAACCGTTCTTGCTCAGGCGATTTTTATGCAGGGCTTGAAGAATGTGACTGCGGGTTCGAATCCCATGGAACTCAAAAAGGGAATCGATCAAGGTGTCAGGGCTGTTGTCGAGTGTCTTAAGAAGATTTCCCGCCCGGTCACTGGCAAGAAAGAAATCGCCCAGGTCGGGACAATTTCCGCGAACAATGACGAAACCATCGGCGATCTTATCGCCGAAGCCATGGAAAAAGTCGGGAAAGACGGTGTAATCACCGTTGAAGAAGCCAAGGGCATCGAGACCACTCTCGAGATCGTCGAGGGTATGCAGTTCGACCGCGGCTATATCTCACCGTATTTTGTGACCAACCCGGACTCTATGGAAGCGGTTCTCGATGAGCCGCTAATTCTGATTCACGACAAAAAGGTCTCCAGCATGAAAGACATCCTTCCCATACTCGAAAAAGTGAGCCAGATGGGCAAATCGCTTCTGCTCATCGCGGAGGATGTCGAGGGTGAATCGCTGGCGACTCTCGTCGTGAACAAACTCCGCGGCATCCTGAAAGTCGCTGCGGTGAAAGCCCCCGGTTACGGCGACCGCCGCAAGGCCATGCTGCAGGATATCGCCATTCTGACCGGCGGCAAGGTGATCTCGGAGGAAATCGGGTTCAAACTTGAAAACGTCACCACCTCCGATCTCGGCAGTGCAAACCGTATAACCATCGATAAGGACAACACCACAATTGTCAAGGGTGCCGGGGCTCACGCGGATATCAAGGGCCGTATTGCCCAGATCCGCAACCAGATCGATGAAACGACATCCGATTACGACCGTGAGAAACTCCAGGAAAGGTTGGCGAAGCTTTCCGGCGGTGTTGCCGTGATCAGTGTCGGCGCCGCAACTGAAGTCGAGATGAAAGAAAGGAAAGCACGTGTCGAGGACGCTCTTCATGCAACCCGTGCAGCGGTTGAAGAAGGTATTGTTGTCGGCGGCGGTGTCGCCCTCATCAGGTGCATCGGTGCTATTGACAAGATCAAGGCCAAAGGTGATGTGGCGGTGGGTGTCCAGATTGTCAAGCACGCTCTCACAGAACCCGCCAAGCAGATCGCAAGCAATGCAGGCCTTGAGGGTGCCATCGCAGTGATGAAAACCATTGAGCTGCCCCAGGACGAAGGATACAATGCAGCCAAGGAAAAATTCGAGAACCTGGTCGAAGCAGGCGTGATCGACCCGACGAAAGTCGTTCGTATCGCGCTCGAAAACGCCGCCTCGATTTCATCGCTGCTCCTGACCACCGAAGCGATCGTCACCGAGATTCCCGAACCAAGATCACCCATGCCGGCCGGTCCTCACGGCGGTATGGGCGGCATGGACATGTAATCAGTCCCTGTTCTTATACACTGAAAAGGGCACACGGAATTTTACCGTGTGCCCTTTTGTGTATGCTATCATCCAAATTACGATTGACATTCCGGACTTATTATTCTATTTTTCTCTGGTGAAACATCAGCATAAAATCCGGGTAATCATGTTGTTGTCAAAATATAAAAAAAAGTATTTCGATCGTACGCATCTTTCCACCGCACAATGGATTATACCGTTTCTTATCGCTGCATTTCTTTTTTCTTACCCATCGTCCGTGATATGTTCCGATATTACATGGAAGCTTTTTATCCGTTCATCTATGAATTCCGGCCCGGTACTGACCGCCACAACCCGGGAGAGCGTGTCGTTCATTGTGGATACATCAGTCATCACGGGGTCTGCAGCCGGAAGCGAGGATATTCTGGAAGCCCTCGACGGATCGAGCTTCCTCATCCGTCAGAATCCGGTCAGCGACCCACTTACCATTCATTTAATCCTTAATACCCGGGGAAATACCTTTGAAAGCATCCTGGGTGTGTCACTCTGTTTTAATCTCGATATCGAAGCATATATCAACGGAAATAAAACCGATGACCGCCTTTTTTTTCAGAGGTCTCCGCTTATCATGACTATTCCGGCGGGAAACGGATTGAGATACCTGACCACCATGAGCAACTGCAGCCGTACCGATTTAATCTTCGGGTATTATCAGGGGGGTAAATTTGAAAAAGAGGGGGTCGAAACATATTCACAGGTTCAGGGAATGGTCGTCAATATCAGCATCCTGTCAACCATCGTAGGCGGAAAAAATTCCGATCTTGGTTTCTCATCTTCCACCACCTACGACACCTGGTATAAGATCAAGAAATTATTCGAATAATTACAATACTTTGACAAGCTCTCTCAGCTCGGGATACTCGCGGGCAATCGTTCGCAGTGTCAGGCGTTTCAATCCTTTTGCGCTTTTCAGAATCATCCGAACCGGATCTTCCGATGACTTCTTCTGCTTTTTTTTCATGACAGTCCTTTTTGATCGTCCATTACGGGTTCTCCCTGAAAAGCGCAAACCCCATGCCATCATCAGGACTGATGAGCCGCATCGGTATATCATCAAGAATTACAATCTATTAATAATATTTTATCATTCCCGACGCACCGCATTCAGGCAAAGCCTGGTGGAAATACTTTCCGTTCAGGGAAAAAATATTTTCCTCATCACCGCTATCCCCCGGTGAAAAACTTCGGGAAATTTTTCATAAAAAAACAGCCATGCCCGTTAACTCCAAGAACATGGCTGTTCAGATTCAACAGGCTCAATGGCGGATATGTCACCGGTCGCATTGAACCTTCCGTATATACATCCTTTTAATTTTTCACAGTCACGGTTTCCTTGACAGGTCTGCGGTGCCACCAGTTGGCAAGGGAGGATCCGGAGATGTTCATCCAAGCGCCGAATATTGCGGAGAAGAGTCCCATCGTATCGATTTTGCCCATCTGCAGCGCAATACCTGAGGCAAGACCACCGTTCTGGAGTCCGACATCAATG
>Ga0315284_10003032_pt1 | contig 23915 bp, 16 predicted proteins | sample YL17G09_16_MG_FD_203696 | JGI IMG/M metagenome (GOLD analysis project Ga0315284, IMG submission 203696) | Sediment microbial communities from Yellowstone Lake, YNP, Wyoming, USA - YL17G09_16 | ecosystem: Environmental > Aquatic > Freshwater > Lake > Sediment | place: USA: Wyoming | collected...
ACCCCAGAACCAACGACCCCAGCTGCTCCGCACGGCCAGAAAACTCAAATTTCCACGCCCTCCATACTTATTCGACAGTCTGGTGAGATAACCGGGCTAGTCCCCAATCCCTGGCCCCTGACCCCCAGCCCCGGCGGTTGTGCGCCTGAAGCTGGTGGGGGCGAACCCCGCGGCCAAGGTATCCGGCGCTGACGAGCTGCCCGGCAGGAGCAACTACTTCATCGGCAACGATCGCAAGCAGTGGCGCACCAACGTCCCCAATTATGCCAAGGTGAAATATCAGGGCGTTTATCCCGGCGTTGATCTGGTCTATTACGGCAATCAGCAGCAATTGGAGTATGACTTTATCGTGGCCCCCGGCGGCGACCCACGCGTGATCGCGCTGGATGTAGGGGCGGACGGCGTCCGCCCGGCCAAGGGCGAGCGCCGCTCGCCCCTACAAATCGCGGCCAACGGCGACCTGGTAATTGCCACCGACGCCGGCGAAGTCCGCTTCCACAAACCGGTGGTGTATCAGCCTGTAGCGGCGCTCTATGAGCGCCGACCCTCGGACGGCGGTGACACACCGCCGCTACAGCGCAATCCAAAATCCAAAATCGAAAATCCAAAATTTGTTGACGGCCGCTACGTTCTGCTGGCCGACAACCGCATCGGGTTCGACATCGGCGCCTACGACAAAACCCAACCCCTCATCATCGACCCGGTCCTGAGTTATTCAACCTACCTGGGCGGCTCGTCCGTCGACTTTGGCCAAGGCATCGCGGTGGACGCGACCGGCAACGCCTACGTCACAGGTTACACAAATTCCATCAACTTTTCCACCACTCCGGGAGCGCTTCAGACTAGTAGGGTGGGCGGTTGGGATGCCTTTGTCACGAAGGTGAATGCCGCCGGCTCGGCCCTCGTCTATTCGACCTACTTAGGCGGGTCGGGAAGCGAGACACCATATGGCATCACCGTGGACGCGACCGGCAACGCCTACGTCACAGGTCAAACATCTTCCACTAACTTTCCCACCACTCCGGGAGCGTTTCAGCCCAGTTGTGGAGGCGGGTATGATGCCTTTGTCGTGAAGTTGAATGCCACCGGCTCGGCGCTGGTTTATTCGACGTACCTGGGAGGAAGTGGTTGGGACCATGCCTACGGCGGCATCGCGGTGGACGGGACCGGTAACGCCTACGTCACAGGTCAAACATCTTCCACTAACTTTCCCACCACTCCGGGAGCGTTTCAGTCCAGTTTTGGGGGCGGCCTCTATGATGCCTTTGTCGTGAAGTTGAATGCCGATGGCTCGGCCCTGGTTTATTCGACCTACCTGGGCGGGTCGGATGGCGATTATGGCAACGGCATCGCGGTGGACGCATCCGGTAACACCTACGTCACAGGTTACACAAATTCCATCAACTTTCCCACCACTCCGGGAGCGTTTCAGACCACTTTGGGGACCTGGATTGATGCCTTTGTCGTGAAGTTGAATGCCGATGGCTCGGCCCTGGTTTATTCAACCTACCTGGGCGGCGCCAATACCGAGTGGGCGAAAGGCATCGCGGTAGACGCGTCCGGCAACGCCTACATCACAGGTTACACAGGTTCCAGCGACTTTCCCGCCACTCCGGGAGCGTTTCAGACCGGTTCTGGGGGCGCCTATGATGCCTTTGTCACGAAGTTGAATGCCACGGGATCTGCACTCGTATACTCCACGTACCTGGGCGGGTCGTCTTCTGATCAGGTCTGGGGCGGCATCGCGGTGGACGCGTCCGGCAACGCCTACGTGACAGGTTGGACACAGTCCACCAATTTTCCCACCACTCCGGGAGCGTTTCAGCCCAGTTTTGGCGGCGACACTGATGCCTATGTCGTGAAGTTGAATGCCGCTGGCTCGGCCCTCGTCTATTCGACCTACCTGGGCGGATCGTTGTACGATCAGGGCTACGGCATCGCAGTAGACGCAACCGGCAACGCCTACGTCACAGGTGACACAACTTCCATCGACTTTCCCACCACTCCGGGATCGTTTCAGACCAGTTATGGGGGCGCCCGTGATGCCTTTGTCGCCAAGATCAGTCTAGCGGACGTTCCGGGTGTCAGCCTGACTCCCGCTACGCTGAGCTTCGCGAATCAGCTTTTGGACACCCCGAGCGTGCCGAGGACGGCGACCCTGACAAACAACGGCACAGCAATCTTGAATATCTCAGGCATCGCGATCTCGGGTACGGACAGTGGCGACTTCACCCAAATTAGCACCTGCGGGGCAACCCTGGCGGCGAGTGCCAACTGCACAATCAGTGTCACCTTCACCCCCACGGCCTTAGGAACCAGAACTGCAACACTGACGATTACCAGCGATGCCCCCAACACCCCGCACACGGCGACCCTGACCGGCACCGGCATTGATACGCCTGTAGGTTCCGGCGTGGTGAGCCTTTCGGTTACCGCGCTCAACTTCTCAGATCAGTGGATGGCTTTGGTCAGTCAAAGCAAGCCCGTCCAGGTTACCAACACGGGAACTGGCCCGCTGACATTCACGAAGATCGAAACCACCATTGCCGAATTTGCGGTGGCACCGGACTCTACCTGCACGACTTCGCTTTCCCTCGCGCCCGCGGAAACCTGCACAATCAACGTGTCGTTCACACCCCTTGCCGTAGGAGCGCATTCCGGCAGTCTCAAGCTGTCCGACAATGCTGCGGATAGTCCGCAGGAAGTCAGCCTGACCGGGAATGGCACGCACATGCCAATCGTCCTAATTCCCGGGATGATGGGGAGCCAATTGTATACAAATGAATCCGGCCTTCCCTTCCAATTGTGGCCGGTCTCGGTTCGCCTCGATAAGCTAAGTCTGTTCCCAGGAGAAGAAGTGGGGGATATTTACGCGCCGGACATCATTCGGAGTGTTCTGGTGGTTAAGCATGTCTATGACGAACTGATCAGTGATCTTGTTGACCAAGGTGGCTACATTGAGTACCAACTTGCAGGTGATCCCACTCGGCTAACAAGCGGTGGCTGTCACATGGCGCAGGCTGGAAGCACTCCGACTTTGTTTGTTTTTCCTTACGATTGGCGGCGAGGCAATGAGGAGACTGCCACGAAACTTGCCGATTACATCGACTGTATCGGCAAACTCTATCCAGACAGGCCCGACCGTAAACTCAAAGTCAACATCCTGGCACATAGTATGGGAGGGCTGGTTGCCCGGCGATACATCTTGGATAACTCGCCTTCATCCGTGAACAAACTGGTCTCTATAGCAACACCGTGGCTGGGCGCGCCCCAAAGCCTAATGGCGATGGCCACTGGTGACTCGCCATTATCTTGGCTCAGAATCTTCGATCCCGTCTTTAAGCACATCACCCGATCATTTCGTGGCGTTCACCAACTGATCCCCCCGGAGGCGTATTTTAAGTTAGGTGGAATGCCGCTGGGTGAGGAAGGGAGAGACCTGGATCAGGATAATGACCCATATGAGCTTTATTCGGACACGAACTATTTCGAGGTAATTGACCGTACAGACATAAACGTGTTTGCTACAAACGAGTTTAAACCCGGCAAAACCACTAAAGATTTCCACTCGTACTCAAAAGACAACGTTGGCGCACAGGACGACTGGACAAACGACAACACCGGAGTAAAGTACTACCAGCTCTACGGCGTAAAATCCAAAGAGACCACCCCGGCTACGGTCATGGCTGCTGACTTTTTGACCTGTTTTCTTTCCAGTTGCTTATCTGTGCCAAGCTACAGATTGAGGTTTACATATGGAGACGAAACAGTCCCGGTTCTGTCCGCCACCCGTCAGGGGAACGGGAAGAACTACGCCGGCAACCAAACCCAATACGTATTCACGTCTCTGAATTCCGCCACGGACGACAGCGTTGAGCATCTTGGGTTGGTGAGGAACAATTTGGTGCGGCATTGCGTCCGTTCGGTTTTCAACAATTCCACAGATGGGTGTCTTCCGGCAAGCAACAGCCTTGCCGGTCAAAACAAGTTGGCTTTGGCCGCAACCGCCGCGTCCCCCTACTACTACATCACTATCAATGGCGGTGGCTCGGTGGTCAGCGACACGGCCGGTAACAGTACGGCCTTGATAACTGGCTCCCTGTACGGAACTGTCCCCAATGTTCAGACTTACACGCTTGGGGAGCAAGTCACGATGATCGTGCTCCCTTCGACGACGGAGTACGGAATTACGTTCCAAGCTACCTCACGAGCCCTTGGAATCGAAGTCACCTTGGGCACGGGTGACGGCGTGACGCAAGCTATCCGATATCAGGATGTGGCCCTGACGTCCGGCCAAGCCGCCAAACTTCATTTGACTGGCGCGGGGGTGGACAACCTGCGGGTTGATACCAATGGGGATGGCACATTTCCCACAGAAATCTCCCCGACGATCAATGTGAACGGCGATCAGGCAAAAGACATTACGCCGCCGGTCATCTCTTTCTCGTTTGCATTCCAAGGAGCAAACACACAGGTGGTGATATCCGCCACGGATACAGGCGCCGGCGTTAAGGGTTTGTATTACTCCCTGGATGGCACGAGTTTTCAACCGTATGCCGCTCCGCTCGGCTTGAGTGCGGTAGCGGCGCCCGTGGTCTATGCTTTTGCGGACGACAATGTAGAGAACCGCTCCGGGCTCGCGACGTTCGTCTTGCCTCAAGCCTCCGTTACGCTTCCCTCAACCCTGTCATTTGGGAGTGTGAACGTCGGTACATCAGGTTCGCCTCAGACCCTGACTCTCTCGAATACGGGTAGTACGCCCCTGACGATTTCGAGCATCACCATTGCGGGAACCAATAATGGAGACTTCGCCGTCGCAGCCACCGGTACGACTTGTTCGACCTCAGCCGCGGTGGCAGCCGGGGGCAGTTGCACTATCAATGTGACCTTCACGCCCACCGCAACCGGCACTCGTAACGGTATTCTGACGATTACCGACAACGCGCCGGGTAGCCCGCATACCGTGTCCTTGAGCGGGGTGGGGACTAATCCGCTGCCATCCCTGACGTTGCTCTCACCCTCGAGCGCCACGGCGGGGGGCGCGGCCTTTACCCTGACGGTGAACGGGACCAATTTCATCTCCGGCTCCGTGGTGCGCTGGAACGGCACCAGCCGGACTACCACCTACGTGGGCAGCACGCAAGTGACCGCCTCCATTACCGCCGCAGACATTGCCAGCACCGGCCCGGTGGCGGTGACGGTCTTCAATGCCACGCCGGGCGGCGGCACCTCGGGCAGCCTGGACTTTACCGTCAATAATCCGCTGCCTACGCTGACTTCGCTCTCTCCCGCGAGCGCCACGGTGGGTGGGGCAGCCTTCACGCTGACGGTGAACGGGACCGATTTCGTCAATGGCTCCGTGGTGCGTTGGGGCGGCGCCGACCGCACCACCAGCTTTGTGAGCAGCACGCAACTGACCGCCTCGATCCCGGCCAGCGATATCTCGACGGGGGGAACCGCCCAGGTGACGGTGTTCAATCCCACACCGGGGGGTGGGTCATCCAGCGGTGTCACCTTCAACATACCGGATTTCTCTCTCTCAAAGAATCCGTCGTCTGCAACGGTGGCAGCAGGGCAGACGGCGGAGTACACAATAACGGTAACGCCGCTCGGCGGCTTCAATCAGAGCGTCTCTTTATCTTGCAGTGGCGCGCCCTCGGCGGCTACCTGTTCCGTCACGCCCAGTTCCGTCACCCCCGATGGCACCCACACCGCCGCTGCCACCGTGCGGGTCACCACCACCGCACGCTCGATTGCTCCTCCCTCAGTTCCCTTCGGGCCGCCCGGCTTGGGCTTGCGGCTTCCGACACTTCTCTTGCTCATGCTCATGACGGTGACACTCTTGGTCATTGCGGCGGGACACCAGCGGGTTCGATTCCGCCTAGTCGTGGCCTTGGCAGCCCTGCTACTCGTGTCAGGCTTGGTGGCCTGCGGGGGTGGAGGTGGTGGGTATCATCCCCCTACGGGCACGCCGGCCGGCACGTACACCCTGACCGTCACAGCCATATCCGGTTCCGTGACCCACACTGCCACCGTGAGTATGACAGTGAACTAGTGGAGCCTTGGTCGATATCAGACCATCGATGGGATTGGTGGTCTTGCCAAAGCGCACTTGTGTGCCAACTGAATTCCTTATCCGGACAGGCCGTTGGTTATCCTCCACGATGGGGCTTCATCCCGGACGGTCTTCTTTCTGAAGCTTATCAGTGCGGACTCTTCTGCCGCGAATGAGAAGACCTCAAAACGAGAGAACGGCGGGGTACCCGCGATAGTGGACAACTCTCGGAAGCAATTCAGAAGCAAAAGAGATAAGCGGGGGATTGGCTCAACAAGAAAACAACCCGACCCAATTCCAAGTCCAGACCAGCAGCCCGCCGTTGGGTGATGCTCCCGGACGGCCAGCACAATGCCTGGATAAGAATGGTCGCTTTACAACGGCCGCCACACAATACTTCGCACCATCGCGGGATACATCCTCCACACGCGGTTCCTCCGGCAAAGACCGAGACGATTCTGCGCAATCAGGCTTAGCTCGGTTGTCAGGACCCTCTCGATCAACAGACGGGTGACGTCCTTCCGCTCCTCCAAATTGTAACAAGATTGTAACCAAATCGTGGCGATCTATGCCTGAAAATGACCAAAAATGGCAAAAGTGAAGATTTTTTGATTTCGTCGATAGCGTTGATTTAATTGACGTTTACTCTGTTTCCAGCCATACAGCAGGTATATGCAACGGGATTTTAAGTCCCTTGCGTCTACCAGTTCCGCCACCCCCGCACGTTGCAGAATAAAGGACTTAGTAGGCACCCCCCAATTGTAGCAGAGACTCCAGCGGGTAATTGCCTTTTGGGCCCTCTGTCAGGTTGCCGACAACTTTCTGGTTCGTGGCGTCCAACTGCTCGAAAGCATGTTCCGGCGCCTGGGGCGTTGGGTGCGCGTACCTTTGGGAAACGGTCACTCTGCTATGCCCCATGATCCGCATGATCGTGAAGGTATCGGCTCCCGACTCTCCCAATATCGTCCCGAAGGTTTAACTGAGGGAGTTTAGCACAAAGTCCCCGGGCAGCTTAAACGCTTTCCGAAGCCAGGTGTGATCCTCGAGGGTGAATCCCGACAACGGAGGCGCGCCATCTTTGGCGGTAAACACCTATTGAGAATGGGAAAAAGCCCGACGGCTTTCGAGCATGGCCCGCACTCTGACGGTAAGCGTCAGAGTGCGCTTGGCGTTCTTGACTGTCCAGCCCAGACGCGCAAATATCTGGGAACAGGGTGGCCTGCGCACCTCCTGGCTATCTTTGTTTGAGACGGAAGTGTCGACCGATGAAGAGATCTTGGATGATCCGCTGAGGATCAACAAAGGGCCATGGGGAGGCGCTGTAGTGCATAGTCGTTTGGCCTAGGGGACCCAAATGATTGGATAACGGCGGCGGGGCTGAAGCCCCGCCCTTCCGGGATCCCGACGTAACGCCAATTTACGTCACTAAGCACCAGGCGAGCCGTTTGCGGCGTCCAGGGTCGGCGATGAACGCCGGCGGCGCCCTTGACCCCGCGTCCGGCTCGCGAGAGTTGTGGTGTCTCTTGACAGAGCCGCCGCTGTTATAGATGGAAATATGGGATAACATGTTCGTTTGCCGTTCGGAACTGCTAAAATCACTGAGCGCCAGCCGGGGGCTAGGTATCTTGCCGGAAGCGGGGTAGAGCCAGCCCGGAGAGGTCGCCATCCCGTGGGACTGGCCTCATCCCTGAAGGGCACAGGGAGAATCACCAAGTGGCGCGGGCCTTTGACGGTGCAGGGAGGCCTTGGTGGGGAGGCGTATCCGGCGGAACTCCAGCATCAATCCTGGGGCCGATTAGGGCTTGCTTTTGGCCGGTTGCACGCTATCATAACTAGCCTGCTTTCGCCGGCCCGAGGTTGACAACACGCGGAGAAGCCAAATAATCGCGGTCTTGAACGCCCCGCAGGTGATCCGCCGCGTGCGGCAACGGTTGGGCTTGAGCCAGGAGGCGCTGGCGCGGTCCCTCAATGCTACCAAGGCGGCGGTCCAGCACTGGGAACGCGGGCGCAACAGTCCGGACCTGGCGCGGCTACTGGCCCTGCGCCGGTTGTGTCCCGAAGGCCAGGAACAGATACAACTGGATGCGCTCATCCGCCAGGCCGAGGCGGGAGTAACGCCCCCGGCGGTAGCGGCACCGGTTCGAGTCCCGCCTACCAGCCGGAACGGTCCCCACCACACAAGTCTCCCCTCTCCTTCGCCTGAGGAGAGCCTTTCCCTGCTGCAACGCGAAAACGACCGACTTCAACAGAAAGTCATGAGGTTGGAGACAATCGTACAGAAGCGGGACGTGCAGGTGCGTATCCTGGAGGGTCTGGCTGAGGACCTTCAGCGCGAGTTGGTTAATCTGCGCGCCACCCGGCCCCCCCGCCGGGCGGACCATTCTGATCAGATCTGAGTAAGGCAGGTTGGAGGTTTTGCGGCGCTGCGGGGGAAGGCGGGACCCTCGACGTCAGTCTAAGATTCCCGCCAATTCCGGGGGAGGGGATTCTTCCCAGCCGTTACTTCCTCACGGTCAGGGGAGCACGCAGGGTGAAGTCGAGTTTCGTTTCCGGCGGAATCTTCACTTGCTCTCCGTGAGTGACCGCCTGCACGGCGGTGCCGGTGCCCGCGCCGACCGCGGCGCCGATGGCAGCTCCCTTACCGTGGCCGGCGATGGCGCCGAGGAGCGCACCCAGGACGGCGCCGCCCCCGACGGTTTGGGCGGTGCGCGTACTGCGGGAGCTACCTTGCTGCTCATGGACACTACTCTGCACCGGATAGGAAACCTCGCCGACGGTTAGGCTAACCAATTCGACCTGCAATTCAGAGCGACCGGTCAGGCGTCCGGCGGTGCGCGCGTCGACCAAGCGCAGGCGGGCATCCGAGTAGCGGGGAATCACCACGTGGTCCCCCGCCACCACCGGCGCCTCGACGGTGGCGGCGAATTCGTCACCTGCCTGATTGCGGGATGAATCGATGCGGTCGATGGTTTGCACCCTCACGATCGTTCCCGAGGGGACCGTGATAGGTTCGGGTTCGTAGACGGTCTGTGCTGGCGGAGCGGGCGGCGGTGGCGCGGCCTGTGCTGTCTGCGCAGTCGTCGCTGCATCGGGGTCGCCGGTGGCCGTTACGGTTGCCGGCGGGGCCGGGTCGGGCGCAGGCGCGGCCTGGCGGTCCACATGTCGTGAAGCCGGAGCCGCACTCGCCCGCGCGCGCGAGGCGGGACGCGCGGTGGGTGCCGGCTCACTGTACGGGGCGGCCGGGGCCGGGACGTCCGGCGTGTTCAGGGCCGCCACGGTAGCGTCGCCGACCGTGAGCTGGTCAATCACTTGCTGAACCCCTGGCGTCTTCTGTGCGATCCGCAACGCGGCTGCCTTTTCCAGGTCGGTGCCCATGGTCCCCGTCATGACCACCGCGCCCTTCTGGGAGACAACTCGGATATCCCGTGTCTTGAGGACAGAGTCCTGGAAAAGCTGAGCCTGGATTTCTGTGGTGATGGCTTTGTCATCCGGCGTTGAAGCGGACTGTTGCAGGCTGCACGCGCCCAGTCCCAACAGGCCGGTGACCAGCACAACGAGAATCCCCGATCTCATCTTGCGCGGCAACATAAAACACCCCCAAGTGGATGATACCACCCAATTGTTAGATTCAAACCAGGGACCAACGGATGCTTGGCATTTTCTACCCGGCCAACATCCCTGGCTCGAAATCCAATAATGGCAGCCTCCGCGTTTTAACTCCGCCAGTGAATTTCGCAGAAGGCCCGGCCGGGCATGCTAAAATGAGCGTTCTTGATCTGCCACCGCGTAGGGTAACACGCCCCGGGATCCGCCGGGGGTGCCGAGGGAGTCTGAGCGGTACTTTTGTTGGTTCCCGCGTGAAACGGCAGGCATCCTCCGATGGAAATAGTCTCGCTCAGCGTAGTCATTCCGGTTTACAACGAAGCGGAGAACATCTATCCCCTGGTGGAGCAATTGCGCGTTGCCCTGGCAGGCTGGGCCGGTCCGGTGGAGTTCCTCTTTGTGGATGACGGCAGCACCGACGGAACGCTGGATGAACTTCGTCAGGCGCAGGCGGCCGATGGGCGAATCCGCATTGCCCACTTCCGGCGGAACCTGGGGCAGACGGCGGCGATGGCCGCCGGGTTTCGCTTGGCGCAGGGGCGGGCGGTGGTTACGCTGGACGGTGATTTGCAGAATGATCCGGCGGAGATTCCGCGCCTGGTCGCGTTGCTGAAGGATTGGGACGTGGTCTGCGGCGTGCGCGCGCGGCGGGAAGACAACTGGTGGAAGCGGATTTCCTCGCGGCTTGCCAATGGCTTCCGCAACTGGGCGACGCGTGACGACATCATCGATACCGGCTGCACCCTCAAGGCGTTTCGGCGGGAAGGTCTGGAGCGGTTGGAACTCTACCGGGGCATGCATCGTTTTCTCCCGACCCTGCTCAAGATGAGAGGTTGCCGGGTAACCCAGGTGCCGGTCAGCCATCGCCCTCGGCTGCATGGCCGGACGAAGTATGGTACCTGGGGCCGGCTCGTGAAAGGCCTCGCTGACGTCTGGGCCGTCCGCTGGATGCAGAAGAACCGGATTGACTTCGAGCCGGTCCTGGAAGTTATGGAAAAATCCAGGGTGGGCAGCCGATCGGCGGAAGGGACTGATCGGTCGGCGGGATAGGGCGGGGTGTTCGCCCTGTTTATGGTTGGATTGTCTGAGCAGACGCCGCGGGCGGTAGGAGAGCAGTTAACTAAGTTTAACAGGTTGCTGAAAAAGTGTTCCGCGGTGTCATTCTGAGCGAAGCGAAGAATCTCGCCATCAAACGAATCAATGACTTGCGAGATCCTTCGTCGCCTTAGGCTCCTCAGGATGACACCCACTGGGCCTTTTTCAGCAACCTGCTAAACGCCAGCGCCGGATGTTTCATCAGGGAGTTCGTGTAAAACCTTGACCACGGATCTCATGCCCCCCATGGATGCTTCACATTCCCCGTTGCCACCGCCTGCTCGTTCCGTGGTCTGGCCACTCCTACTCTTGCTGGTGGTTGCCTGCTGCTTGTTTTTTCTTGCCTTGGGGAAGTTGCCGCTGCTCGAACCGGATGAAGGCCGCAACGCCGAAGTCGCGCGCGAGATGCTGGTTTCCGGTGATTGGATCACGCCTCACTTCGATTCGCAGACCTACTTGGACAAGCCGGCGCCCTTCTTCTGGCTGGTGGCTGCATCATTCCGGCTTTGGGGAATTTCGGAGTGGGCGGCACGATTGCCGTCGGCCGTGCTGGCGCTGGCGCTCGTGCTTCTGACCTGGTTCCTGGCGCGGCGCATGTTCGGGCCGGCGGCGGGCCGGCGCGCGGGGATCATCCTCGCCTGTTGTCCCTTGGTGATTGCTTTCTCGCGCCTGGTCATCTTCGACATGATGCTGACGTTCCTGGTCACGCTTGCCTTGGCGAGTTTCTGGTGGATTGACGTCGCCGACACTCGTCGCCCCTGGCTTACAGCGCTTATGTTTGCCGCGATGGGCTTGGCCACCATCACCAAGGGTCCGGTGGGCTTCCTGCTTCCGGTGCTTACGATCCTGGCCTATTTGGCTTCGTGCCGCCGACTGCGAGACGTGAAGCGGCTCCGTTGGGGGCTGGGCATGGCGGTGTTTCTGGCGGTGGCCCTGCCGTGGTTCATCGCGGTTTGCCTGCGCAACCCCGACTTTCCGCGTTATGCGTTTTGGGACGAGAGCCTCCGCCGGTTCGCGGGCCATTCTGCGCGCCGCAGCGGCGGCATCTTCTATTACGTTCCCGTCTACCTCGCCGGCTGGTTTCCGTGGAGTTGTTTCCTCCTATTGGTGGCCTGGAACAAACTGAAAAGTTGGAAGGAGTTAGGCCAGGAGAAGAATAAGGGTCTGCTGTTCTTGCTGGCGTGGGCTGGAGTTGTTTTTGTTTTCTTTACCATCTCGGGGTCAAAGTTGCCCGGGTATGTCCTGCCGGCGATGGTTCCGCTGAGCATCCTGATGGCGCGGGCCTGGGAGGAAGTGGCACGCACGGAAAAATCGAGTACTACTCCCGACTGGCTGACCGCGGGCTTCGCGCTGGTGTTGGGATGCGGTTTATTGGTGGCTCTGGCGCCGCAACTGGCGCGTCTGACGCCTGCGTACGCGCAGATTCTGAAGAAGCTGCACCCCTCGCTGGCGGCCATGGTCCAGCCCACACTCCTCTACAGCGGCCTTATCCTGGTGGCGCTGGCGATCATTGGTCGGAACCTGGTCTCACGCCTTCGCGGGCCGGTCCTCGCGAGTGTGACGTTCGCTCTCCTGGCGTTGACAACGCCCCTGTTCGTGTTGCGCTGGCTCAGGCCGCTCGAAAGCTACGCCAACGTCAATTCCAGCCGGCGACTGGCGGAGACGATTCTGGCCAGCCCGGAGAAAGCTTTGCCTCTCTATAGCTACTACTACTTTCGAACCAGCTTGCCGTTCTACCTCCGGCGTCCGGTGGGGCTGGTGACAACCTATGCCGGCGAACTGACTAGTAACTACGTGGCTTCGCGTTATCGTGGGCAGCGGCATCTCGCCCAGTTGGATGTTCCCTCCGGAACGCCCGGGGGAACCGTCCAGGCGTCTCCACCGACCGACGGACTGCTCATCGACCCCGTGGCGCTACGGGCCAAGGCGCAGGCTGCAAGCGAACCCATCCTGATGCTGGTGCGAAACACCCAAGTGGCCGAACTGGCGCAGGTCGTGGGAAAGATCGAGCCGTTGTGGAGCGAGTGGCAGTATTCGGTTTGGATTATTCCCGGGGGAAAGGCAAACCAAAGTGGAGGAAGAACCCCCGGTATGGTGGGCCCTTTTGAACCCTACAAGGGCCTATTGCCTCCACCCGTAATTAGGAAATTAGATTGAGTCTGCACTGGAATCGGAAGGAGTTTGTTTTGAGGTGGCGGGCGGGACGGAAGGGCGGGCGGAACCTGTCCCTATTTGTCGGGAATGCCGCCGTTACCCCCTCACCCCCAGCCCCTCTCCCCTAGAGGGGCGAGGGTGGCCGAAGGCCGGGTGAGGGGCCGCGCTGCGGCGGGACTAAAGTCCCGCCCTTCCGCGCCGAAATTGGGTTTTCAACATTCTGTTAGTGCTGCCGCCCGGGCACTGCTTGCACTCTCGAACCCTATGTGTGGCATTTGTGGAATTCTGAACCTGTCGCTCGAACCCGCGGCGCATCGTGATTGCATCGACCGGATGTCCGCGCGGCTGGAGCATCGCGGCCCTGATACCCACGGCAAGTTTGAGTTGCCGCACCTGGCCTTGGCAATCCGCCGTCTGAGCATCATTGACTTGCAGACCGGCGATCAGCCGCTGAGTAACGAAACCGGCGACATCACCCTGGTCTTTAATGGCGAGATTTACAACTACCGTGAGTTGCGCCGCGACCTTATCGAGCGTGGGCACCGTTTCAAGACTCAGTCAGACGGTGAAGTCATCGCGCACCTTTACGAAGAGCAAGGTCCGGACTTCGTGCGCGAGCTGAACGGCATGTTCGTCATTGCCCTTTGGGATGGCCATGCCCGCCGCCTGGTGCTGGCGCGCGACCGCGCCGGTGAGAAGCCGTTCTTCTACTGGCATCGCGACCACACGCTGGTGTTCGCGTCAGAGATCAAAGCTCTGTTTGAATACCCCGGCATCAGCCGCGAGCTTGATCCGGAGGCTGTGAGCCAGTACTTCTTCTACGGCTACTTCCCCGCCCCGCGCAGTGTCTATGCGGAAATCAAGAAGCTGCCCGCGGCGCACCTCATGGTGGTCGAGGGCGGAGCAATCCGGCAGGAAGCTTACTGGCGACTGAAAGACCATCTCCGGGCGCCGGGGCTTCCGCCGGTGACCAAGAGCGCCGAGCTCAACATTATTGAGGAACTGCGAACGCGCCTGCGCGAGGCGTCCATTTCGCGCCTGGTGAGTGACGTGCCGCTGGGGGTTTTCCTGAGCGGGGGCGTGGATTCCTCGACCATCGTCGCCACCCTGAGCGAACTGACACCCGGAAATGTGAATACCTTCTCCGTGGCTTTTCCCGACAAGTCCTTCAACGAAGAGAGTTATGCCAGCTTGGTGGCGCGGCACTTCCGGACGCAGCACCACGTGGTCACCGCCGACGAGCCCAGCATGCGCGAGGCGCTGCATATCCTGGCGGACCATCTCGATGAGCCGATCGCCGACCCGGCGGTGATACCCACTTACTTAATTTCGCGCTTTGCGCGCCAGCGCATCAAGGTGGCGCTGAGTGGCGAAGGCAGCGACGAGCTGTTCGGCGGCTATCCCACGTATATGGGTGCGCGCTTGGCCCAGTATTATCTGCGCTTGCCGCGCTGGCTCCGCCGGCAGTTCTTCGATCGGCTGCGGACAATTCTTCCGGTCTCTTCCGCGGCCGTGCCCATGGGACTCTTCCTGCGGCGCTTCCTCTCGCACGCGGAAAAGGACCCGGCGGAACGGCACTTGATCTGGTTTGGCATGTTCACGCCCACGGAATTGGACGAACTCTTTTCTCCGGCCTGGCAGGGACCCCGGCCTCCGAGCAGCGTCATCTTTACGCCGTCCGCGTCGGTGCTCGAAGGCGCGCGCTTTGAAGAACCCCTGGCGGAAATGCTCTTCCTCGATTTCCGCCTCTACCTCGAAGATGACCTACTGGTGAAGATAGACCGGGCCAGCATGGCCTGTTCGCTCGAGCTGCGTACGCCCTTCCTCGACCATCGCCTGGTGGAATTTGCGGCGGGGTTGCCGGCGGCCCTCAAGGTTCCGCGCTTCCAGCTCAAGGCCGTTCTGAAAAAGGCGGTCGAGCCCTGGCTCCCGCGCGAGATCGTCTATCGCCAGAAGCGGGGATTTTCCGTGCCGATTGCGCGCTGGATGCGGGAGGAATTGCGTCCCCTGGTGGAAGAGACGTTGGCCGAGGAGAAACTGAAGCGGCAGGGATTGTTCAATCCGGCGTTCGTGCGGCGGCTGCTGGCCGAGCACATGGCGGGGCGCGCCGACCACCGGAAAACACTCTGGACCCTTTTCTGTTTTCAGTTGTGGTATGACCGATGGGCGTAACATCGATGAAATTGAAACGACCAGACAAAATCACAAAACATTATTTCCCTCCCAGCCGCGAGACCTTCCGGCCGAAGGAGTGGGCCATCATTCAGAAATGCCGCACGCCGCGGCAGGTGCATGAATGGCTGCGCTCCTTGCCATACAACTGGGAAAAAAAAGGGGAGACCCTGCGAACCTTTCGGGGTGTCGTTCGGCACTGGGAAGTCCACTGCCTGGAGGGGGCGCTGACCGCGGCGACGATTCTTGAGCAACACGGCTACCCGCCGTTGTTGCTCGATCTCGAATCCCAGGACAACCTGGACCACGTGCTTTTTCTCTTCTGCCGGCGGGGTCGCTACGGCACCGTGGCGCGCTCGCGCGACGCCGGCCTGCATGGACGCCAGCCCATCTTCCGCACGATTCGCCAGTTGGTCATGAGTTATGTGGACCCCTACGTGGATGGCGCAGGTCGCGTCACGGGTTACGGCGTGGCAGACCTGCGCACGCTGGTGAAGGGTGACTGGCAGCTCTCATCCCGAAATGTCTGGGAGGTTGAGCGCGCGCTCATCAAGATGCCGCACAAAAAGCTCAAAACTTCCGACCGGCGCTACCGGACGATGCTCCACCGCTACCGGGCGTACCGAAAAAAACATCCCCAAGGCCCCGTGACGTTCTATGCCAATCGCCATCAGTGGATGTGACGGTGCCCACGCTCGGTGAAGTGCACGCAGCCGACGGCATCGCCCGGCGGTATAATGGGCGCGGAGGCGGGCCATGCGCATCGAAGAGTATTCGTTCGGCTCGATTCGCATCGACGGGGTGAGTTACGAGTACGATGTGGTGCTTGATCGAGGCGAAGTCAGCAAGCGGAAGAAGAAGGCTTCCAAGCCGTTCCGTGGGGAGTTCGGGCACACGCCGCTCTCGGCAGCGGAGAATATTCCGTGGAAATGCCAACGCTTGGTGGTGGGGACGGGCGAACACGGCGCGCTGCCGGTGATGAACGACGTAAAGCGCGAAGCGAAGCGCCGCGAAATCGAGTTGGTCCTGCTGCCTACTCCCAAAGCGATTGAGTTTTTGAATTCCGGTCCTGCTCAGACCAACGCGATCCTGCACCTGACGTGCTGAGCATGGTAGCGGGTTATGGAGTGCGGGAGCTTGCTCCCGCCTTGGAAAGCGGCGGCAAGCGAGGTAGCGACGTTCCGGTGGGCCGTCTCAAGAACGGGACGTTCCTCCGGCACGTCTCTACAAGGCCGGCCCTACGGGCGATTCACCGGAGCACTTCGCCTTTAGTCTCGCGCGCGAAGGGCAAGACGAAGATCAAGCCCAGCACATAAATCAGCGCCATGGAACTGGCCGCGCGCGCCAGTGTTCCCAGTTGCGCCACCAGCACGCCGGTGAGGAAGGGTCCGCCGGCGGCCAGGATTCGGCCCGCATTGAAGCAGAATCCCGCTCCCGTAGCCCGGATGCGTGTGGGGAAGATCTCTGGTAGATAGACGGGGAAGCCGCTGAAAATGCCGTTGGTGAAGAAACCCAGGGCAGGCAACAACCACAATATCGCGGCATAGGAAGTGGGCCAAAGGAACGTCAGGGGAAGCGAAATGGCTCCGCCCAGCATCATGATGAGGAAAGCCGGGCGGCGGCCCCAGCTCTCTGCGAGGAAAGGGAACGCGAGGTAGCCTAGGATGGCGCCGACGTTCAGGGCCATCACGGCATAGCTGACCAGGCGCGCCACGGTAACGGCGTCGAGCAGCTCTGGGCGAAGTAGCTCTCGGATCAAGGAAGGTGTCCAGTTCGTCGCGCCCCACAGCCCAAACACGGCGACGAAGGCCAGCCCCGTTCCCACCAGCGTGTCCCGCCGCAGGGCGGGGGTAAAGCGTAATTGCCAAAGTGGAGACAGTCCCTTCCAATGTCCACGAAAAGGGAGACACACGCGATCTGTTCTTTCAATTATCCCCCTCATTCTCCGTAGGAGCAGGGTCTCACCGTGCGGTCTGCCCCCTCTTTTGTCTTCCTTTAGGCTCCTTGCGATCACCCAGGCTCCTATCCCGAAACGATGCGCGCCAGGTCGCGACGACGCGTCTCCGGTAAGACCCAGACCCAGATGGCCGTAGCCAGCGCCAGCACAAGCGGCACTCCGAGACCTCCGCGCACCCCGTATCGCGCCACAAAAGAGCTGACTACGATCGGCGCGAAGAACTGCACCCCGCGCGCGCAGTTGTAGGCTGTGCCCATCGCGAAGTTGCGCACCTGCGTCGGGAATAACTCCGCCAGCAAGGCGCCGAACCCCGCCGTGCAGCCTGACCCTACTCCCATCGCGAACATCACGGTCCAAAACAGGCCTGTTCGAGGCAACATCCACTCCCAGTGAAACGCCAGCGCGTACAGGGCGCAGGCAGTCAGCAGCGAATACACCGTATAGGCTCCCCTCCTGCCGTAGCGATCGGCGAAAAAACCGAACAACAGCATCCCGAGCAGCTGCCCTGACTGCGCGGTCAGAATCCACACCGCTGACCTTCCCACCGGTTCGTGAAACTGGTCCTGCAAAAACCTGGGCAGCCACACATAGCACGTCCAGTATGTGCCCAGCTTGAATACTCCCAGTACCCAGCTCTTCAATAGCGGTGCCAGGAATCCGTGGCGCGTGATCCACTGCAGCGCCGCAGCCGGGGAAAGCTGCTCCTTCTTTTGCCGCCCCCACAGTGTGGACTCTGGAAGGTGCCGCCGCGCCACAATTGCCAGCACCGCCGTCCCCGACGAAACTACAAACACCCACCGCCACCCGATCAGCGGCGTGATCAGGAGCCCCATGACAGCAGCCAGCCCCACCCCGAGTGGCTCTCCGGCCTGCAGGAACGCAGCCGCACGCCCGCGCATGTGCCCCGGGGAAGCTTCCTGAACCAGGGCGTGCCCCACCGCCCATTCACCGCCCACACCCAGGCCCGTCAGCAGGCGGAAGACGAGCAGGCTCCATAGTCCCAAGGAAAGCCCGCACAGCGCTGTTCCGAGCGAGTAAAGCCCGATCGTCCACGTCATCACCCGCTTGCGTCCGTAGCGGTCCGACAGGTAGCCGAAGAGAATGCCACCGATTCCCGAAGCCCCCAGCGCCATTGCCAGAATTAGCGCCTCTTCCGGAGCGCTCAGTCCCAGGTCCTTCCCTATCGGGATCAGGAGAAAGCTGATCAGAATCAGATCATAGAAATCGAAAGTCCAGCCCAGGAAGGAAATGAGCCAAACTCGCACCGGAAAACGCTTGGGCTGGTCACCGTTCATAAAACGATTTCCTATCATGGCGGTTGTGCGAGTTGACCAACGGCCAGCCCCAGACGTAGGCCAGGCGACCGACTGTTTGGACATACTCTTTGGTCATCGCGGTACCGGCGGCCGGGCCGGTGAATATGGCGTAAATCAGGATGGTGAGCACCAGGGTGCGGGCGCGCCCGAGATAGTCAGCTAGGATTCCGAAGATCACCCCGCCGAGGGCCCACCCCACGATAAACAGGGCAAAAATCAACCCGCCGTACCAATCGATGTTCTCCGCCGACGCTCGCGTTCCGAGCAATTCTTTCAGCGCGGGCGTCATGACTAGCGTGTAGATGGTGGCGTCCATGGAATCAAAGACCCAACCCAGCCAGGCGACGAAGAGCACCAGCCACTGATAGCCCGACAGTTGGCGCCAGGGTGAGCTTGAGGTCAACGGAATAGATGCCGTCCCGGTCGGTTGGTTCACCGTTATCTCCCGGTTGGGTTCAGCAAGGTGCGGGTCGCTTCCACCGCTGGTACGCGCGAACCGATGAAACGGATCCCGAGGCTCTGGAGCAAAACGAGCGCGGGCATCCCCACTACGCTCAGCAGGATAAGCAGCAGGGCCGTCAGCACCAACAAGGCGAGGCCCGCCAGCCCGATGGTAAATGGATTCCAGACCCACATCACGCCGACCACGCGCAGCGCGCCCACAAACAAGGCCACGACAATGACGGACCCGGAAAAGAAGCCGACGAGCGAAGGGAAGAGAAAGAAGAGGGCCGCCAGTCCCGTCCCCACCGAAACGGCCAGCCTCATCAGGATGTAACCGGCAAAGGTAGCGACCTCCGCTCGCAGGCAGACCCAAAGCTTTCGCCAGGCGGCGGGCAGGGACACGCGTTCGGCATACATCGTGGGAACGACCAGATCATCGGTCAGGATAACAAGCAGCGCGATCAATAAGCTAACCAGCATTCCGATCACCAGGATGCCGATCAACACCATCCAGGCGGCGATCGGCGGGGTTGCGGCGGTGGCAAAAGCGCGAAGGGTAGGGAAGGCGACGATGGCCAGCCCGGTGATGATCCCTCCCAGGAGAAGCAAGAAGCCGAGGAGCCAGAGGAAATAGGAACGACCCAGAGGTCCGACGGTCCTCCACGCCGCGACGAGCCCGACGCGCTGTCGGAGTACCGCGTCCACCAGCATGAAGCGGCACATGGCGCGGAAGTAGAGCAGGATAAGAATCAAGCCAATGCTCAGAGCTGTCAGCAGCGCCACGAGCCAGAGATTCTGGCCGATGTAAGTCCAGGCCCGGTTGAGCAATTCGCGGAAACTTGGATCGTACCGCAAGGAGCCGAAGCTCCACTGAAAAGCCGCAGAGGAGGTGCCACCGCCGAGCGCGAGGCAGATCAAGCTGAGCTTGATCCAGCGCCGCCCGATGAACGGATTGAAGAGTAGTTGCAGCGTGTCGCCAAAAGCGGCTGAAAGTGCCTGCCAGGGAGAAGTCGGCGTGCTCACCGGGGGTGTTGCCCCGGAGGGAATCCCCTCACGACTCTCCTGCCCTTGAGTACCCAACTTGAAATCCAATTTCCCGCGGAGTTCATTTGCCCGGCGTCGGGCAAAATTCAACCTACCCCCATTTCGGGGAGTTGCCCACTGCGGCACCTTCCCCTCTTCTTCGCCGGCCGGTGGCCCGGTTCATTGGCAGAGCCTGCCAGCCGGAGGGTTCAGAATTGACTTAGCCATCCGGCGGAGTTCTGGCTTACGCCGCCGAAGCACGTGCAGACTTGACCTGTTCCTCGTAGAAGTGGCGCCATTCTTCGCGCTTGGCCAGAACGTGCTTTTTGGCTTGTTCGAAGGTTGCGTACACGTGCTTCCCCTTCAAGAGGTTGCACGGTTGGCAAGCCGTTACGAGGTTCTCCACGTGGCGGGGACCGCCGCGGGCGCGCGGGTGAACAAAGTCCACAGTCAAGATGAGCCAGTTCTCAAAACTGTGCAAGCCATCCAGCCCGCAATACTGGCAAACATAACGGTCCCGCTTGAAGACCTTCATGGCCTCCTCCCGGCTGACGGGACGAGCGGGCCCAATAAGGAGCCTCTTGATATGTTTTAACGCCATAGTACCTCCTTCCAGAAGTCGGAGTGAGACGGTCATGAACCGGAGAGACACGGTTCGGCCGTTCTGCCAAGCCGATCTTTCCAGCTTATGTGGCGTGATTATACCTCTCACCTGAAGCTATTCATAGCGGTTGCTGATTTGCCCTTGCGAATGTCTGGATCAAACCCGCGCGGCGGCGTGCGGGTCAGGGTTTCGCCTGGCATGTCCGGGTTGACGATGGTGGCGGAAAGCCTTGCGCTGCACCTCGTAAAAGTGCCGCCATTCTTCGCGCCGGACCAATATGTGTTCCCTGGCCTTCTCCCTTGAGGCAAAGACCTGCTTGCCCTTAAGCACATTACACGGTTGGCAGGCCGTGATCAGGTTGTCCATACGTCGGGATCCTCCGCGGGCGGCGGGATGGAGATGATCGACCGTCAAGACCAGCCAGTTCTCGAACCGTTCCAGCCCATCCAAGCCGCAGTACTGGCACTTGAAGTGGTCACGCTGGAATATCTTCATGGCATCTGCGCGCGTGATGCGCATTGAAGGTCCGCGCAAGAACGCTTTAAGCTGCTTTAGGGGCATTGTCCCTCCTCTATCTGTGCGATGAACCCTGTCCGGGTCCGTTGCTTTGACCGGACCGTTCACGCCTGCGGACCTGTTTGCGCCCGCTTGATCCCGGCCATTATTTTAACGCCACTTCGCCGCTTTGAGTAGCCGTGCGAGCCAGCCGGCACTTGGAGGGAAGATAACCACGCCAGCCAGGCGTTGCTCCTTGGTTGACCCCGCGCGGCGGGTGAATGGCGAGAGATAATTGCGAACAGCCATCGAGTCGTGCGCGGGGAATCCTGTCAGGCTCAGGAAATTGGTTGGTCCAAGTGACCTGGTCGCGAGAGTCTTCGCGCGGGCGGTACACTCTCAGGAAGGATATTGCTAGCCTACCTGAGTGGGCCAGGCACTGGACGTTCCCCCTAAGAAAGGGTTATGATTCCCGGGATTCAACAGTCCGGAGCGACGAGAGGTTGATTCAGTTCGGCGATGACCCCGAAAACTAACGTCTTGGTTGTTGACGCGGAGCCGGCGGCGCGCGAGTTTTGCGCGGAAGTCCTGCAGAACATGGGCTTCATAGCGCACGCGGTAGAGTCCGCGGCGCGCGCCCGCGCCTTCCTGGAAAAGGAACAAGTGAGTATTGTTCTGGCCGACACGCGAATGCCGGGCCTCAGCGGCCGCGAACTGCTCGAGGTCGTAAAGCAGGAGCATCCCGGAACTGACGTTGTCATCGTCACCGATCCGGGGGCGATTCGGGAAGGGGCGCACGCCCTGGCCTTGGGGGCCGCGGATTTTCTCACCCGGCCATTCCAGGCGGAGGATCTCCGGCAGGTGATTCGGCGGCTGGCGGAAAAGCAGGCCTTGGCAGTCAAAACGCGATTGACCTGCGACCGGCCGCTCGCGGAAGAAGGTTTGCAGGACTTGATCGCGGCCTCGGCGAAGATGCGGGATATCCATCGGTTGATCCTCAAATTCGCGGCGAAACGTTGCCCGGTGCTCATTCTGGGCGAGAGTGGCACGGGCAAGGAACTGGTGGCGCGCGCCATCCACACCCACAGTCCGCGGCGCAACCAGCCCTTTGTTCCGGTTGATTGCGGGGCTCTGACGTCCACGCTGATTGAAAGTGAACTCTTCGGCCATGTGCGCGGCGCCTTCACGGGTGCCCATCAGCGCCGGCAAGGGCTGCTGGCAGCAGCCGGTGAAGGCACCGTCCTACTCGATGAGATCAGCGAGTTGCCTCTGGAACTCCAGGCAAAACTCCTCCGCTGCCTGCAGGAAAGAGAGTTCCGGCCCGTCGGCAGTAATGCTCAAGTGCGGCTTGAAGCGCGGGTCATTGCGGCCAGTAACCGGGACTTGCAGGCTGACGTTACGCGCGGCACCTTCCGCAAGGACCTGTACTACCGCCTGAACGTTGCCTCCATAAAGATCCCGCCGCTACGGGCACGCCAGGACGACATCCCGGTGTTGGCTCCGCATTTTCTGGCTCGTCATCGGGAGCCGGAGAGCGATATCACTGGAATCTCAGATGAAGCCATGACCCGCCTACTTCGGTACCCTTGGCCGGGGAATGTTCGCGAACTGGAAAACTGCATCCAACGCGCTCTGGCGGTGGGCGTGGGGCCACTGATTCAGGAGGGTGACCTTTCTTCTAACGTACTTAATTACGTGGGTGAACTCTCCCGCGCCGAAGAGGTCGCAACTCTGCAGAGAATGGAGCGACAAGCCATTCTGCAGGCGTTGGATACTACCAAGGGGGACCGTGTACGCGCGGCGCGGCTGCTGGGTATCGGCAAAAGCACCATTTACAGGAAGCTGAAGGAATATGGCTTGGAGAGCACACCAGATTCTCCCGTTTCACCGGAGTAGAGCTTCTTGGGCTTCTTCTGAAGTACCGGCCTGGCCAAGAAGGTAGTCGGGTCGATGGTCGGCACGATGGCCCCTGGCCCCTGAGTGGCGGCCAGGAAACTCGACTTTGCAGACCTTTCGGGCTAGCATCAGTGTGATGTTCAGTTGGCTTCCCTGCAGGGGCTCCTGCTCGCGTGATGGCTACTATCGGATTAGATGCGACTTACTTGGCTGACCCTCAGCCGACCGGGACGGGGGAATACTCGCGCCAATTGATCAAGGCGTTAGCCACCCTGGAGACGGAGCACCACTTTCTGCTCTGTTACCGCCTCTCGCGATTCCGTCGGCGGCGGGAGTTCTTTTGCCCGCCCGCCAGACCGGAAGGGCGCGGTCCATCCTTTTCGGTTCGGCTCTACCAGGAACCTTTCACTTTCTGGTTACCGTGGCAGGCGAAGCTATTTCATAGTCTGGCGCAGCGGCCTCCGGCTTTTCGCTTCGCCAAGGAAATCGTAACAGTCAACGACATTTTCCCGCTCACGGGTCAGAGCTACTCGACTCCCGAATTTCAGCGGCGCTTTACGGAGCTCCTGCTGGAAGCGGTAGCGCGCGCGACGTGCGTCATCAGCCCTTCGCAGTACACGGCGGACCGGCTCGTCAACCACGTTGGCGTGCCCAGGGAGAAGATTCGGGTCATCCAGGATGGCGTGGAATTCCCGACATCTCGGCTGACGCCGGAAGAACGCCGCCGGGAACGGGAACAATGCGTCGGCCCGGGAAATGAAATGATCCTGGTGGTGGGCGTGCTCGAGAATCGCAAGAACGTTGGCAACGCCTTGAGGGCGCTCGATCGTCTGCCCGCGCGCTATCGCCTGGTGCTGGCAGGAAAAGATGGGTACGGCCACGAGGCCATTCACGACTTTATTCGCCAGGAAGGCCTCACCTCGCGCGTGGTGGTTCTGGGCTATGTCAAGAAGGAACGATTGAACATCCTCTACCAAGCAGCGAGTGTCCTTTTGTTTCCGTCGTTAGAAGAAGGTTTTGGCATCCCGGTCCTGGAGGCGATGGCGCACGGCTTGCCGGTAGTGGCCGCCGGCACCTCTTCGTTGCCGGAGGTGGGGGGCG
>Ga0315284_10003033_pt1 | contig 23905 bp, 23 predicted proteins | sample YL17G09_16_MG_FD_203696 | JGI IMG/M metagenome (GOLD analysis project Ga0315284, IMG submission 203696) | Sediment microbial communities from Yellowstone Lake, YNP, Wyoming, USA - YL17G09_16 | ecosystem: Environmental > Aquatic > Freshwater > Lake > Sediment | place: USA: Wyoming | collected...
GAACGACGGCGCCTTCGAGCCCACCTCCACCGGAAAGATCGCCGGCGCGAGCCTGACGCCCAGCACGGCGCCCGCCGCCAGCACGGCGACGATGATCCCCACAATGGCCCACTGCTTCCTCATCCGCTCGTCCTTCCGGCGGCGCCGGCCTCGGCGAGCCGTCGCAATTCGCGCACTTCCGCCGCCGGGTCGGAGGCGGTGAAGATGGCGTGGCCGGCGACGAACGTATCGGCGCCCGCGGCCGCGAGCCGGCCGATGGTCGCGCGGGCGACGCCGCCGTCCACTTCGAGCATCGCGCGGCTCGCCTTCGCGTCGAGGAGAGCCCGCGCGCGGCGCACCTTCTCCACCGCCGGCTCCCAGAACGGTTGCCCGCCGAAACCGGGGTTCACCGACATCACCAGGAGGAGGTCGAGGTCGGCCGCGACTTCCTCGACGGCGGCTAGCGGCGTCGCCGGATTGAGGGCGGCGCCGGCCCGCATGCCGCGGCGGCGGATCTCGGCGAGGTGCCGCTCGAGGTGCACCGTCGCCTCTGGGTGGATCGTGAGGATCGTCGCGCCGGCGTCGGCGAACGGCCCGATGTAGTCCTCGGGGTGCTCGACCATCAGGTGGCAGTCGAGCGGGGCGTCGGTGATGCGCCGCAGGTGCCGCACGACCGGTGCGCCGAACGTGAGGTTCGGCACGAAGCGCCCGTCCATCACGTCCACGTGGATCAGGTCCGCTCCGCCCTCCAGCACGCGCGCCACCTCGTCGGCGAGGTGCGCGAGATCCGCGCCCAGGATGCTCGGAGCCAGCCGGACGCTCACCGCGTGCCTTTCGAGAGATGGAGTACCACTGCGCCGCCGGTGATGACGCTGTCACCGGCCGCCGGTGTCGTGCCGACGGCGATGCCCGCGGGTTGGCTATCCGGCACAGTGTCCACCTGTTCCACCCGCAGCCCCGCGCCCCACACCAGCCGCCGCGCGAGATCCGCGTCGAGGCCCTGCACGTCCGGCACCGCCGCGCGCGGCGGGCCCTCACTCACCGTGAGCGCCACCGTGTCGCCCCGCGGCATGGCGACGCCGGGCGGTGGGTCCTGCCAGATCACCGTGCCGGGCGGGGCCGTGGGGTGCCGCTCGCGGTCCGCCACAAGGGCGGCGAAACCGGAGCGGACGAGCTCCGCCTGGGCCGCCGCGAACGGCCGGCCGAGCAGGCGGGGCACGGCGCGCTCGTTGGGCAGCAGCGGCGCCGGAAAGATGACCAGGGCCGCCACAAGATAGCCCGCCCCCGCCATCAGGGCGACGCCCAGGACCAGCCAGAGGAGGCGCTTTATGAGAGCATCCCCGTTGTCGGGCTCGACGGCACGGCCACCTCGCGCCGGGGCATCCGCCCGGCGAGGTACGCGGCGCGCCCGGCCTCGACAGCGAGTCTCATCGCGTGGCCCATCGCCACGGGGTCCCGCGCGGCGGCGATCGCCGTGTTCATCAGTATCCCGTCCACCCCCTGCTCCATCGTGACGCACGCGTCGGAGGCGGTGCCCACGCCGGCGTCCACGATGACGGGGACCTTGAGGCGCTGCTTGATGATCCGCACGTGGTACGGGTTCAGCAGGCCGAGCCCCGAGCCGATCGGCGAGGCGAGGGGCATCACTGCGACGCAGCCCGCGTCCTCCAGCCGCAGCGCGGTGATGAGGTCCTCGTTGGTGTAGGCCATCACCTTGAACCCCTCGCTCACCAGCTGCCGCGCCGCCTCCAGGAGGCCCACCACGTCGGGAAGGAGGGTCTCCTGGTCACCGATGACCTCGAGCTTCACGAACTCGTTGAAGCCCGCCTCACGCGCGAGCCGCGCATACCGCATCGCGTCCTCCGCGCTGTAGCATCCGGCCGTGTTGGCCAGGAGGAAGTACCGCTTCGGGTCGAGGTGGAAGAGTATCCCCTCTTCCTCGGTGCGGTCGAGGTTCACGCGCCGCACCGCCACCGTCACCACCTCGGCGCCCGCCGCCTCGATGGCCCGCGCCATCGTGGCGTTGTCCTTGTACTTGCCCGTGCCGACCAACAGCCGGGACCCGAAGGTCCGGCCGCCGATCACGAGCGGGGTGTCCCGATACGCCATGGGGTCACTCACGCGGCGCTCATCCGCCGCCGACGAAGTGGACGATCTCGACCGCGTCGCCTTCGGCGAGGCCGGCCCCGGCCAGGCCCTCGCGCCGGACGATGCGGCGGTTGTGCTCGACCACCACCGCACGGGGGTCGAGGTCAAGCTGCGCCAGCAGCCCCGCGAGCGTCGTGCCCGCCGGTGTCTCGCGTGGTTCGCCGTTCACGCTGAGTGTCAGCGTCCCCCGGGCCGGGAGCGCGGCGAGGAAGGCGCGCGCGGCGGCCGCGGGATCGTGGGCGTCCCACAGGGCGCGGATCGCGGCGACCCCGCTGGCGCCCGCCGCGATCACCTCGGGGGTGCGCTCGGGCGTCACCCCGCCAATGGCGATCACGGGTCGACCCGTCGCGGCGGCGGCCCGCACGACCACCAGGCCGGACGCCCGCTCCCCCTGGTGCGTCGGGGTCTCGTAAACCGCCCCGGCGATCAGGAAGTCGGCGCCTTCGTCGTCGGCGGCACGCGCCTCCACGGCGCCGTGCACCGAGCGTCCCACCACGAGGCCCGGTGCCACGCGCCGCACGTCGTCCGCGACGAGCCCCGGCCCGCCGGTCACGACCGCCTGCGCCCCCGCGGCCCGCGCCACGTCGGCACGGTCGTTCACCACCAGCCAGCTCCCGTGCGGCTCGAGTGCGGCGCGCAGTGCCCGCGCGAGGGCGAGGAACGCTCCCCCCTCGCGCGTCCGGGTCCTGAGGTGCACGGCGAGTTCCGCCCCCGCCGAGCGCGCGAGCAGCGCCGCCCGTTCGAGCAACCAGGCCGCGCCGCTCACGCGGTCGTCCGTGACGGCGTGGAGCCGGGGCAGCGCCGCGCTCACTCCAGCACGTCTCCCACCGCGATCCTGCGGCCGTTCACGAACGCCTGAGCCGTCATTCGCGCCTTGCCGGCGGGCTGCACGTCCGCGATCTCCACGGCGCTCTCGCCGCACGCGATCGCCAGCGTCTCGCCCGCGGCAAGCACCTCGCCCGGCCTGCCGGCGCGCCCGACCAACTTCCCGCCGAAGAGCTTGAGGTGCGCTCCACGGCTCTCGCACCACGCGCCCGGCCGCGGGTCGAAGGCGCGGATCTGCCGGGCGATGTCGGCGGCGCTCCGCGTCCAGTGGATCCGCTCCTCCTCGCTCTTGAGCTTCGGCGCGTAGGAGGCGTGGGTGTGGTCCTGCGGCGTCGGAGTGGCGCCACCCTCGTCCAGCAGCGTCAACGCCTCGACCAGCGCCAGCGCCCCGAGTTCGGAGAGCCGCGCGCGCAGCTCTCCGCCCGTCTCGTCGGCGAGGATGGGCGTGGTCGCCTGGTGCAGCACCGGGCCCGTGTCCATTCCCGCGTCCATCCGGATGATGGTGATGCCGGTCTCCGTCCACCCCTCCAGGATTGCCCGCTCGATCGGCGCGGCGCCCCGGAGGTGCGGCAGCAGCGACGCGTGCACGTTCACGTGGCCGAGACGCGGCACGCCGAGGAGCCGCTCGGGGAGGATGTGACCGTAGGCGATCACGACTCCGCAGTCGGGCGCGAGCTCGCGGACGGTCTCGAGAAAAGAGTCCGACGACGGCGTCTCGGGCTGGAAGACGGGGAGGTCCTCGGCGAGGGCGGCCACCTTCACGGGTGAGGGGCTGGGGGTCGAGCGGTGGCGTCCCGTCGGCTTGTCGGGGCGTGTGACCACGCCCACGACGTCGAATCCTTCCCCGATGAGGGCACGGAGCGAGGGCACCGCGAACTCGGGCGTGCCGTAGAACAGGACGCGCACGGTCTACCCCTTGCTGGCACCCTCCGGGGTGACTTCGCGGAGGAAGCCGGTCTTGCCTTCGCGGGACTTCTGCCACTCGGCATTCAGCCGACGGCGCTTGAGGGGCCCCACGCGGTCGAATAACAGGATGCCGTCGAGGTGGTCGATCTCGTGCAGCAACGCGCGGCCCAGGAGCCCCGTGCCCTCGATGCGCCGGACAACGCCGTTCTCATCCGCCGCCTCGACCACCACGCGGGAGGGCCGCACGATGTCGGCGAAGATGTCGGGGATGGAGAGGCAGCCCTCTTCCTGCTTCGATTTCCCCTCGTGCTCGACCAGGACGGGATTGATGAGCGTGTAGTCCTGGCCGTTCATCGCGACCACCGCCACGCGCCGCGCGACCCCGATCTGGTTGGCGGCGAGGCCGACGCCGTCCGCCATGCGCATGGTGTCGTACAGGTCGGTCAGGATCTCGCGCACCTCCTCGTCCAGCGCCGTGACCTCCTTCGCCCGCTCCCGGAGCACGGGCGAGCCCATCACGTGGATCGGCCGCAGGCTCACGTCGCGGAGAACCCCGTCGGCTTCGCCGTCACCTTGGCGACCCGCTCGCGCTCCACCACCAGCTTCGACTCCCCGGAGCGGATGGTCAGCAGGTTGTCCTTGACGTGCACGACCTCGCCGACGATGCCGCCCGAGGTCACGATCTCGTCACCCTTCTTGAGCCCCTTCAGCAGTTCCTCGTGCTTCTTCGCCTGCTGCCGCTGGGGGCGGATGAGGATGAAGTAGAAGATCGCGATGAACGCCGCGATCTGGATCAGGAACATGTAGAGTGCGCCGCCACTCTGCTGGCCGGACGGGGCGAGCATCGCCGCGATCGGAAGATGGGTCACGCCTGCTCCTTGGCCTGGTATCGGGCGAGCCATTCGCGGCTCCACCCCTCGAAGTTGCCGTCCACGATGGCCGCCCGCGCGCGCGCCGACAGCCGGATCAGGTACCGCACGTTGTGCAGCGACAGGAGTCGCAGCCCGAGCAGCTCCTCCGCGGCGAACAGGTGCCGCAGGTAGCCGCGCGAGAAGGTGGTGCACGTCTCGCAGTCGCACCCCGGATCGAGCGGACCGGGGTCGTCCCGGTGCCGCGCGTTGCGGATATTGACGGGGCCGTCGTCCGTGAACGCCGCGCCGTTGCGTCCCATCCGCGTGGGGGCGACGCAGTCGGCCAGGTCCACGCCACGGGCGATGGCCCCGACGACGTCCTCCGGGAACCCGACGCCCATAAGATAACGGGGCCGCCCCGCCGGCAGGATGGGGCCCAGGCTCTCCAGCATCTCCCACGTCGCCGCCTTGGGCTCACCCACCGAGAGGCCGCCGACGGCCAAGGCGTCCCAGTCGCCGGCGGCGAGTATGCCCTCCACGCTCGCCCGCCTGAGGTCGGGGTAGGTGCCGCCCTGGATGATTGGAACTAACGTCTGGGTGAGGGAGGTGAGAGGTGAGGGGTCAGAGGGGACGGGAGACACCGCAGGTGCCGGGCGCCGGGAGCCAGGAGCCGGCGCCTCCGTCTCAGGTCTCCCCTCACCCCTTACCTCTGACCCTCTCACGCTCTCCAGAGCCTGAAATCTCGCCTGGCACCTCCCCAGCCACCGCAGGGTCCTCTCCAACGCCTCCGCCGCCGCCTCGTGTCCCGCTCCCCCAGGGATCACGTGATCGAACGCCATCGCCACATCCGACCCGAGGGCCCATTGCACTTCCACGGCGCGCTCGGGGGAGAGGAACCGCGGCGAGCCGTCGATGTGGCTGCGGAACTCGACGCCCTCCTCGCTCACGCGGCGCAGGCTCTCGAGGGAGAAGACCTGGAAGCCGCCGGAGTCGGTGAGGATGGGGTGCGGCCAGCCCATGAAGCGGTGCAGGCCGCCGAGCTTCGCCACCGTCTCCTCGCCCGGCCGCAGGAAGAGGTGGTAGGTGTTGGCGAGGACGATCCGCGCACCGATGGCTTCGAGGTCGCGGGGCGAGAGGGCGCGCACGGTGCCTTGCGTTCCGACGGGCATGAAGCACGGTGTCTCGACCACGCCGTGAGGGAGCTTCCAGCGGCCGGCGCGGGCGGCGCCGGCGGTGGCCTCGAGGGTGAACTCAAACATCAACCGTCAGCCGTAGGCCGTCGGCCCTCAGCGGCCTCGACGGCCATCCAGACCACGAGCGAAATCTCGTCGTCGGCGATGGGTGGCAGCGGCTCAGGGGCTTTCCAGGGCTGAAGCCCGAATTCCTGCACCTTGGCCGCAATCGCTCGGGTCGTCTGCACGCCGTCCGCCGCATCGGGCGCGAACACCTCCCGCAGCGCGTGCGCGAAGCGGAGGGGATGGGGTGCCTCGAGGATCTCCAGCAGCCGGTCTTGGTCCTCGAGGGTCATCTCCGGCGGCCGGTTCGCTCGCACGTGCGCCGCCGCGGCACGGTAGAGCGGCCGGATGTTGGGCTGGAGATTGCGTGGGTCGGTGGCCCACTGCCACTCATCGAAGATGTCCTTGCGAGCCCGCGCCCACGCGGTGAACGCGCCCTCCACCAAGTCCGCCGGCATCTCCCGCGGCGTTTCCTCGCCGCACGTGATCGTCCGGAGACACGAGAGGGCATCGCGCACGACCGGCCGGGTTACGTCCCATGGGACGAATCGGAGGAAGACCTTGTCGTCCACGCGGGCGCAGAAGAAGTGCCCTCGCTCCGAGCCCTGTCTCAGCCCCGAGCCCACCCCCCAAGGCATCGTACGAAGCTGGTCGCCGTAGCGCTCCAGCCCCTTGCGCAGCTCCTGCCGGTACTCTTCGCCGCTGTGGGCCGTGGTGTCCTCACCGGCGGTCTCGAACAACTGCGCGTCGCCCTTCCGGATCTTCTCGAGTTCCTCCAGGGTGTCCGCGAAGAAGTGTTCGGTCACGGTCGTGCCGGGGATGACGACCTGGTCGAGCCCGATCGAGGCGGCGGCCTGCGCCAGCTTGCGGCGGATGCGTTCCTCGAGGGCGAGCAGGGCGTCCAATTGCCGGTCGGGGAAGACGCAGGTGATGAAGACGTCGGCGTGCGGACTGCCGATGCGGTCGATGCGGCCGTGCCGCTGGACCAGCCGCATCGGGTTCCAGGGCAGGTCGTAGTTGATGATGCGCGCGCACTGCTGGAGGTTCTGCCCTTCGGCGAGCACATCCGTCGTCACGAGAATGTCGAATCGGTCCTCCGCCCGAGTCGGCGGGGCCTCAGTGGAGACTGGCGCGAAACCGAAGACCGCGTCGTGCCGGCTGATGCCCTGGTATCCCTCGCTGCCTCGAACCACAGCGAGGCGCCCGCGATAGGGCGCGAGCCGCTTGTCCGTGTGCAGCTTCTCCTCCAGGAACTCCGCGATCCACTCGACAGTGTCAGCGAAGTAGCTGAAGATGAGCACCTTGCGGCGGTTCCGAACGTCCGACTCTCCCACGCCATCGCGCTCGGTCTCCTTGAGCGCCCGCAGGAGTTCCGGAACCAACAGGGCCAGCTTCGGATCGGTGGCTGGCGTGACCGTGGCGGCCCGGCGCCGCAGCTGCTCCAGCAGGTCGCGATCGCGCGCCACGGCCTCGCGCAAGCGCGGCACGTCGAAGTCGGCGCCCTGCACCGGCGTCCCCTCCGCCACCAGTTCGTCCCACGCCTCGTCGGAGTCGGTGTCTTCCAGTGTGGCCAGGGCGTCGGCGGACAGGATCACGCCACGTATGAGTCCATCCAGGCAGAGCTCGTGCGCCCGCACCATCGTGCCGAGCGTGTTCGCGAAGGCGCGGGCCGACGACTCGAAGCGTTTGAGGAGCCCCGAGCGGATCAGCCCGACGAGCGCGACTTCGTGCGCGTCGGGCGTGCCGTCCCGGCGGTAGCGCGTCGGGCAGTAGCGCGCCATCGAGAGCTGCGGCACGCCGTCCTCCGGCTGGAGGATCGCCGCGAACTCGTCCAGAAGTCCGGGTAGCACCTCATCGAGGTCGTAGCTGATGGAGCGGACGTGCGGGCGCGGGAACTGAATCGTGACCTTGGTCCCATCCTTGAGCACGATGCGATCGTTCGGGTAGTAGCGCTGCACGAAGTGCCGGGTGCGTCGAACCGTGGTGGCATCGAGCAGGTCGAACAGCACGTCCGGCTTGAGGGTGTACGGATCCTCCTTTGCGGCTTCGTCGAAGCGGCGCTCGAAGGACGGAATGCCGATGTCGGCGAAGACCGAGTCGTGCTGGATGAAGTACGCGAGAAGCTCGTAGAGGTCCCAGAGCGAGTTGTTGACCGGCGTCGCCGTCATCAGGACGACCTGCTTGGGCGGGTCGCCGCGCAGGAGCATGCGGAGCGCCGCGGCGCGCGCGGTGTCGGCGTGCCGGTACGCGTGCGCCTCGTCCACGATGACCAGCGAGTAGTCCTTCGGCTCGGCGCTCAGGGTTCCCAGGGCGACCTGCTCGTACGAGCGGACCTCGACCCCGAGCTGGAAGCGCTCCGTGAAGCGTGCCCACGTCCCGTCGCGCAGGGCCGCCGGAGCGACCAGGAGGGCGCGCTGCCGCTGCCGCTCGATGACGTCGGTCAGGAGTTCGCCGGCGATAAACGACTTCCCAAGTCCCACGCTGTCGGCGATCAGCACGCCGTGGTACTTGGCGAGAATCCGGCGCGCGCGTTCCAGCCCGTCGGTCTGGAAGTTCGTGAGGTGGATTCGCCCTGTCGGCGTGGCTTCCGACTCGAGTTCCGCGTGGTACCGCTCCCACAGCACACGCAAGTAGATGAGGTACGGCGCGTACTCCGCGAACCGCGCCTCGTAGATGCCCGCAAGGTCGTACGGCTCGGCCTCAGCCCACAACTCCTCGAACCAGCGCTCGACCCGCTGCACCACGTGCGGCTGGTAGTGTCCGAGATTGAGCTCCAGGTTCGAGACCAGCCCGGCCGCTGTGAAGTTGGACGACCCGGCGATGACGCCGCTCGCCGCCGAGAACAGGTACGCCTTGCCGTGGAGGAACTTCTTCTCGTACCGGCGCACCTCGATCTTGCCGGAGCGCAGGAAGTCGAGGAGTTGGCGGATGGCGCGGTCGGTCTGCGGGGTGAAGGCGAGGCGGTTCCGGTCCTCGATCAGGCCGCGCTCGTTCTGGTCAACCGCCTCCGCGAGCAGCTTGGCCTCGAAGCGCTCGCCGGGCGGATCTTCGAGGCGGCGGACGCGTCGAGCGGGGGGCGGCGTGGGCTCGGCGCCGAGCAGGAGGCGCACGTGTCCCGCTTGCCGCAGCGCCTCGGCAACGAGCGCGAAGCCTTCGGGGTTGAAGTACCCGGTGGCGATGGCCACGGCCACCGGCTCCCGCAGCGTGGCGGACAGATCGCGGAGACGGGCGTTGAGCGCCGCGGCCAGGGTGTTCCCGTTGCGATTGTCGACGAATTCGGGCTGGGTCATCCGTTCCGTGGCAGCGCGTCGATCGGTAGAACCCCGCGGACAGCTTCGCGCACCAGGTGCGCTGTGGCGAGCGCCGTCCGTACTTCTGCCGGAGTGAGCGGGTCCGCGTCGCCCGGGTAGCGTTCCTCAACGGAGAAGCGGCTCAGGAGTTCGAGCGGCAAGTCGGCGAGCGCGGGAACCTGGCCCGCAGGCAGCAGCGCGCGGAGCCCGGTCAGGTCGTGCGTCCGGGGGAAGGGGACGGCGCCGAGGACCAGCAACGCCTTGAGGTACTTCTCGGCGGCTTGCTGCGCGTGGAAGCCGATGATGGCGAACAGGCCGGAGTCGGACGCCAACAGGCGAGCAGCGGCATCGAGGTCATCGTCCGCCTTGGCGACCCAGCGGCGGACGTGGAAGAGGACTTCAGGCGGGACGGGCATAGACGACGCGGCCCTCGCGGAGCGCCGGCCAGGCGATGGTACCGACGACGTCACGGTCGCGAGCGAGTTCTTCAGGGGTCGCGACGATGATGTCGCGTGCCAACCCCACGTCGCTGGTCGCGCGGTCCATCGCGGCGGCCAGCCGGCGCCGGTCGCCCGCCGTCCGCACCACCACCAGCAGATCGGTGTCGCTGTCGGGATCCGCGTCGCCCCGGGCCCGCGAACCGAACAGGATGATCCGCTCCGGGTCGAAGCCCGCCGCGATCCGGCGCACGACCTCGAGCAGGCGTGCGTCGTTCGGGAGGGCCACGGTCGGGGTGGGAGTCACGAACCGAACATCACGCCGGGCTGCCGCTCCCGCAAGGTTGCCAAGGCAGCGGCACCGTCGGCGTTCGGGCCTGCGGCCGTTGGACGGCGCGGCGCGTCCTACCAAGGAGATGGAGGACCGGTTGCTTGTCGCCGGTCTTACATATACAATCTGTATCATAGCTATTTATTAAAAGGATATCAGGATATGCTGTTTCGGCCGCCGGCGTTGGACGAGAAGCAGAAGGTGGTCGTGGCGCGGACTGAAGGTCTGCGGCGGGAGCTGCGGTACGCCGTGGACCAGAATCCCCGGCGTTGGCAGGGGTTGCTGCGGCGCAGCACCTTCGCGCGGAACATCCGGGGCTCGAACAGCATCGAGGGCTACAACGTCACGGTGGAGGACGCCATCGCCGCGGCGGCGGGCGAGGAGCCGCAGGATGCTGACGCCGTGGCCTGGGCGGCGGTGACCGGGTACCGCCAGGCGATGACGTACGTCCTTCAGTTGGCCGACGATCCGCACTTCCGCTACTCCGCCGATCTCCTGCGCGCGCTCCACTTTCTGATGATGCAGTACGACCTGAGCAAGAACCCCGGCCGGTGGCGGCCGGGGCCCATCTTCGTCCGGGACGAGGGCACCGGCGAGGTGGTGTACCAGGGGCCGGAGGCCTCACTCGTGCCTGGCCTTATGGAGGAGCTGGTCACACAGCTGGAGGGCGACACCAACGCGTCCGGCACGGTCCTGGGCGCCATGGCGCACCTCAACCTGGCGTTGATCCACCCCTTCTCAGACGGCAACGGGCGGATGGCGCGCTGCCTCCAGACCTTGGTGCTGGCCCGGACCGGCGTCCTCGCGTCGCAGTTCTCGAGCATCGAGGAGTATCTGGGCCGGAACACGCGGGACTACTACGCGGTGCTCGCCCAGGTGGGTGGGGGCGCGTGGCATCCCAAACGAGACGCGCGTCCGTGGATCCGTTTCTGTCTAACGGCGCACTTCCGTCAGGCGACCACGTTGCTGCGGCGCTCGCGCGAAATGGAGAAGCTGTGGGGCGCGCTCGAGATCGAGATTGCCCACGCGCACCTGCCGGAGCGCACCATCTTGGCCCTCGCCGACGCGGCATTCGGGTGGCGTGTGCGCAACACGACGTACCGGTCGGCTGCCGAGGTATCGGGTCAACTGGCGAGCCGTGACTTCAAGGCGCTCGTGAATGCGGGCCTGCTCGTGCCGGAGGGTGAGCGCCGCGGGCGGCACTACGTGGCGTCGAAGCGGTTGCTGGAACTCCGGGGGGCAACGGCGGAGGACAAGCGGGTGCCGGATCCGTTCGTGGGCCCAAAGGGGTCTGCTTGACTCGGCGAGGCGCCGAGTCCACCCTTCAGTACGGTACATCACCACAGGCTTGGGGCGGGGGCCTCAGGAGTAACGTGAGTCGTGCTGCATTTTAGAGAAGATCGTGTGACCCAGGCCGCGTCCCGGCTGCTGAAGCTCCGTGGCGGGCGGATGTCCTACCTAAAGCTCATCAAGCTCCTCTATTTCGCTGACCGCAAGGCCCTCGCAGAACTGGGCCGGCCCATCAGCTTCGATCTCTTCGTATCGATGCCCCACGGCCCGGTGCTCAGCCGGACCTACGACCTGATCGCCAGCGAGCCGGACCCGACGCAGCCGTCATACTGGCACGACCACATCTCCGCCCCGGATGCCGATTACAGTGTCCAACTGCTGCACGAGGCACCGAACGACCAACTCGCGCCGGCCGAGGAAGCGATACTCGATGCCGTGTTTGAGCGATACGGCCGGATGTCGAGGTGGCAGGTGCGAGACGAGAGCCATGCGTTGCCCGAGTACCGCGATCCGGAGGGCTCGTCCGAACCCATCAGCATTCGCGACGTGCTGGTGCATCAGGGCTTCTCTGAGGAGGACGCGGCTGCGGTCGTGGACGCCTTGACGGCCGAAGCGGTCGCCGATCAGGTTGCTGGGTAGCATCTCGATCGCATGGACCTGTTCGGCTCGGGCCGTGCGCTGCTGCTAAGCGGGACGGCCGCTACCGCACCAAGCCCTCACCTTTGGCTAATCCTCACCGATCCCGATGCCAGCGGGCAGGTGCTCGGTGTGATGGTCGTGTCGCTCAAGAGTTTCAGCGACAGGACCGTGCTATTGGCTGCCGGCGAGCACCCGTTCATCAGGCACGAGTCGTCCGTGGATTTCGGTAGCGCCAGGCGGCTGAAGGTGAGCAGACTCGCGGCGGCTGTCGGTGACGGAAGATGTCGATTGCTGTCGGACCTGCCCCCGGAGCTTCTGCGGCGCGTCCGCGCCGGGCTCCTCGCCTCCCCTCGCACTGTGCATCACATTCGCGACTACGCCCGAGCCGTCGTCCCCGCCCCATTCGACACGGCGTAGCGGCGTCCGTTGGCGGCAGCAGCGGGCGCCGCAGTGTGCTATAGGTCAGGTTCCTCGTTCATGCCAGGTCTCTGAGTTGTCCGAAGTGCCGCACGGTCGCGTCCAGACGCTCCTGGTACTCCCACCCCTCATGAAATGTCTCGAAGATGTGGACGAGGTCCGCCTCGGCGAGTCCGTAGAGGTGCGCGACGGCGGCGTCCAACTCCGCCACGAGGTCGGCCTGTTCGTCCTCGGCCAGCTTCCGCGGCTTGATGCCAAGCGGCTTGGCCCATGCGGCCAGTCGCCGATCCTGCGCAGCGAGCCGCGCGGCTGTGTCGGCGACACGCAGGAACAGCGCCCCTTCCGGGCCCGGGCGGGGCACCGGGAATGGGTTCAGGATGAAGAAGTTCAGAGTGGTCTCTACGAATCGCCGCGCATACCAATCGAGCGGAAGCGAACACAGTACACCGAGGAGATACGCCTGCTCCTGCGGCCCACCCCGCGGCCACAAGAAGTAGGGCCCTTTGTTCGTCAAGAACACTTCCGGCGGGACCAGGGCTGCGCGGACCGTCCGTGAATCGGTGGCTCTAGAGACGTCTCGGATCGCGATGCGCGCGCTGAGGCACGGCAAGGTCTTGGGATCGCGCAACCACTCAGCCGGAAACTCACCGAACACCGAGTCGCCCTTTCTTGCCGAACTCAGTCGCTTCTCTTGTAGCGCCGGAAGCACCTTCTTCGGATCCGCCCAGGCGTAGTACACACCTTTGTCGTTGTCCCAGGTGTCAAAGGACTCCCCCTTGAACACGGGCCAGAATCCCCTCGGGCACTCCTTGGACTTCAGGTCCATCAGCGGCTTGTCGTTCGTGGCATGAAGTTCGGCATATGGGCGCGCACGCCACGAGACGCCGTCGTTGAGATCCAGGCGCGGGGCGCGGCGGAGCTTCGCGAATACTTCAGCAGAACGTTCGCTGGGCAGGAGCGGCAGCGACACCGTGTCGTTCCAGGTCTTCAGGTTGGCGAAGGGGACAACGAGTGGCTCCTTGACCACTTGCTGCCTGTAGGTCGCAAGGCTCGCGTACGGGCCGCGGAGTTCCAACTTCGCCTCCGCCGACTTCCCCTTCGTGATGCACACAAGTGCGATGGTGTACTGGGGATGAACGTCAGCGAACAGCCACTGGCGGTTGTTCAGGAGCATAGTGACGTCCACGCTCTGAGCCACCAGGAGCCCCTTGAGTCGGAATTCGGAGCTCCCCTTCGCCGACAGCGCTGACCGCGGCAACACCACTCCGATTCGTCCGCCTTCCTGCGCGGCCAGGTGCCAGAAGCGCCAGCAGAACGCCTTGTAGACGTCCGGATCGCCCGTTCCCATTCCCGGGAACGGCCCGCTCGTCAGGATCTCGCGGAAGCGCTCGGCGCGCGCCACTGCTGCATCGAGTTCTTCAACAAGATCCGGCCGCGCACGTCTGAGCCGCCGCTTCTCCGCTTCCTGCTCCCGCTGCGGCAATGATCGCAGTCCTGGGAAGTGGCGCCCCCAGAACGCATCCTCTTCGACCGTCGCTTCCTCCCACGGCGGGTTCCCGATGATCACGTCGAACCCGCCCCGCTTCCCGAGGAAGACCTGCGGGAAGACGATCGGGAAGTGCAGGACGTCGAGCCCGGCCAGCGCCTTCTCGGCCTTCCTCACCAGTGCGTCACTGAACACATCCCCTTGCGCATCGAACCGCGTAGACACGAGGCGCTGATCCACGGCCTCGCGCACGTCGCCGGACACCCGCGATGCTGTCAGTACCGTGAATAGATCGTGCGTGCGCGTGGTGGCGGCACGAGCTTCGGCCGTCAAACGCTTGGCTTCCTTCACCTCAGCCGCCGATGCTTCGGCGAGCTTCGCGAGCTTCGCAACCGGCTCCTTCGCGCCGCCGAGGAGCGTGTCCGCGCTGATGCCAAAGAGGTCGAGGCTGCCTGAGCGGTCCTCTATGCTTAGGATGTCACGTGCTTCGTCAAACGTCGCGACGCCGACGAGCGAGTTGCCGATCACGAGGTTCCCATCCAGGAACGACAGCGGCAGGCCCGGCACGAAGGTGTGGATCCAGATGGACAGCCGCGCCAGTTCCACCGCCAGCGGGTTGATGTCCACGCCGAAGATGCAGCGCCGTGCGATCTGCCGGCGCAACAGCCGCGTGTCCTCAATGGGCTCGCCGAGCCAGTCGCGGCCCAGAGCACCGAGCGCCGAGGCGCGCAGGCGCTCCAACTCGTCCGCCACGCCCGGGAGCGGCCGCTTCGCCAGGTAGTTCGAGAACTGCGCCTCGATGCGGTCGATCGCGGCAACCAGGAAGTGGCCCGAGCCCATCGCGATGTCGGCCACGTGGAACTCGAAGAAGGCCGCCGAAGCCTCGCGCGAGTCGTAGAGGGCCGAGACGCGGGCCAGATGATCCTTGAGGGCCGGCTCCAGCGCCTTCTCCAGCAAGTGCTCGACCGCGAACTCCTTGGTGTAGTACGCGCCGCTCGACTTCCGCGCCCCGGAGGCGTTGTGGAGGTACACCGCGCCGGCAGTCACTTCCACCGTCGCTTTCCCCTTCGCCGGCACGTACGCTGCCGTCTTCGGGTCCACGGCGAGATCCGTCTCGGCCACCGAGAGCGCGCTCTCGAGGAGCCCCTCGTAGATCGTGCCGAACTCGCGGACGCCGAGGGAGCGAAAGTCGATCGGCCCTTCGACACCTTCGTCGGTGCGTTCGAGGAGGAGACCGGCCAGCGCGGGTGCGAACTCAGTGTCGGTCAGGCTGATCTTCTCGAGAGCGGCGCCGGCGCCCTCCTCGCTCGCAAACAGGCCACCGTTGTACTTGGGGACCCCCCAGGGGGTATTGCCGCCATCCACCGCCTTCCAGAGCTGGCGGATCTCGGTCCAGAGGAAGTCGGCCGCCTCGAACATCGTGCCCTTGAGTCGCGCCTCGGCGAGCGTCTTCGCCAGTTCCTTGAGCGAATGCCGCCGGTACTCGGCGTTGAGGTGCAGCGGCAGCAGGTCCTTGTCCTCCGCGTACGCCACGAACAGCAGTCGGAACAGGACGAGCAGCGCCATCTCATACGTCTCGTGCAGCCGCTCGGCGGACGGATCGCGCAGGTGGCGGGCGCGCACGATGGCCCGGGCGAGCAGCGGCACCACGTCCGCGTACACGCGATCGCGAAGCCGAGTGCCGAGCTTGGCGGCGAAGTCCCCGCTGCTCGCGAGGATCTCGCCGAAGCTGCCACCGGCTGTCAGCGCGTCGGCCGAACACAGCAGCCACAGATAGGCCGCGTGGTCGGTGCGCAGGAGGTCCAGGTTGAGTTCGACGTACGTCTCGGTGCGCCCGCGGCGTCCGGTGCCGACGCCCGGCTTCACGGGGTACACGCGCAGCGACGAACCGGCGGCGACGACCACGTAGTCGAGATTCTCGTCGTGCGCCTTGGCCAGACCACGGGTGATGGGCGAGATGCCGTCGAAACGCGGGCTCGCGGCCTCGATCTCGTCCGCGCGCTCGAGGAAGAGGGCGAGCGCAACCTTGGTACGCTGGGCAAGAAGAATGACCTCAGGTCCCGGCGTTTCCTCGATCGTGAAGCCGATGGCCTCGATGAGCTTGCGGCCCCGGGCGCCGAGAGCCGGCCGTGCCTTGCCTGTTGCGGCCGCCCAGTCGGCGCGTTTCGGGACGCCCGCTTCCAGTTCGTGTAGTGCGAAGAGGCCGGAGTTGTGCAGTCCGGGAATCGGAGCATCGAGCTGGCCGAGTGCCGCTCCGAGAAGGCGGAACGCGGAGTGACGGTCCGCGGCAGCCAGCGCGGCGTCACAGATGCGCTCGACTTGCTGGGCGTCCAGATCCTCCGCCACGGAGACGTCCCCGCCTGCGGGCCCCGCGAGGCCGGCGCGACCGTCGCCGTGGAGCACGACGAGCACTACCGGCGTCGCACGCTTGCCGGTGCGTTCCTGATGCAGGGTGCGCAGCTCGGGTCGCGTCGCGGGGCGCGCTGCCTTCAGGACGACGACTTCGAGCGCTTGGGCGCCGTTGCCGAGGTAGAGGCCTTCAGGCTGGATGCCCGCCGGGCATTCGAGCCGGAGGGGGCGAGGGTCGCGGTGGGGGAGGAAGGGCATACGCGCTAGAGTATCACCGATTGACGACGACGGCCATCCGCCGGCTCGTCCGGCGCTCCGAGTGCTTCACGCCCGTCCGGTCGATGGACTCAGTCCGGTACTACTGGCGTGTCGATTCTTCCTGTGCGCGCTTCTTCGCCAACTCACGCCGTCGGCCAAAGATGTTGGCGAAGAAGGAGAGCGACACTTGGACCCCTGCCCACGCCAGTGCCCCAATGCCGGGGGCAGGCTGCCCGAGACCGATGAGGACGAATCCGCCGACCACGAAGAGACTTGTGACCCAAGTAGCAGCGTAGATCCCGCGACGCTCGCTTGCGACGTTGGAGTCCACCACCTTCGCCTCCAAGGCGCGGCGGTGGGAGGACTGCTCCTCAAACTGCCTCAGAATGCGTTCCCCCGCTCCAGGGATGGCTTGTTCGTACTGCCCGAGGTCGGAAGGGCGGGGAAGAGGTCCCTGAAAAAACTCAGCGGCAACGACCTGCCGCTGAGCTGGGAGATTCTGGTTCCGATGGCGACCCACGACGAGGTGCTCTACCCGTTCGCGGCGACAGGTTCGACTCGACGGATGGACTCGCGAAGGTCCTCACCGACTTGCAGCCAATCGTGCGCGATAGCCCGAGCATCCGCCTCTTCTGGCGTGTCGCTTTGGTTGTAGCTGTAGTGGCGCGATGCCACCAGAAGATCGCCCAACCGGCCTACGCCGCGGACGAAACTGGGCATTGCGACAAGAAAATCTGTGTGGCCCATAGACTTAGCTCTCTCGATGGTTTCCTCGTCTGCCGTATCATATGCGCAGGGTGCGTCAGGCGCCAGTTTAGAGGCCGGCGGGCCACGTGCTCAGCCGGCAGACTGCGTCCGCTCGAGAATCGCGTACACGGGTTCCTCAGCTATCTCCCTACAGCACCACCATCGCATCTCCATAGCTGTAGAAGCGGTAGCGCTGGGCGATGGCCTCGCGGTAGGCGGCGAGGACGAGGTCCGTCCCCGCGAACGCCGCCACGAGCATCAGCAGGGTGGAGCGGGGCAGATGGAAGTTCGTGACGAGATGGTCCACGGCCCGAAAGGTGTGGCCCGGACGGATGAAGAGCGAGGTCCAGCCCGCCCCCGCGCGCACGGTGCCGTCCGCCACGGCGCACGACTCCAGCGTGCGGGTCACCGTCGTGCCGACGGCCCAGACCTTTCCGCCGTGCGCGCGCGCCGCGGCGCTCGCGTCGGCGGTCTCCTGGGGCACGACGTACGCCTCGGGGTCGAGGTGGTGCGTCGCCGGGTCCTCCGCGCTCACCGGCCGGAACGTCCCTGGGCCCACGTGCAGCGTGACCCGCGCGATGCTCGCGCCGCCGCGCTCGAGTTCCGCGAGCAGCTCTGAGGTGAAGTGGAGGCCGGCGGTCGGCGCCGCGACGGAACCGGGCGCATCCGCATAGACCGTCTGGTAGCGCTCCGCATCGAGGGCGGTGGGCTCGCGGCGGATGTAGGGGGGGAGCGGGACCCGGCCGCAACGCGCGAGCACGGCGTCATCGCCGCCGGGGCCGGCGAGCCGCACGCGCCGTTCACCCGTCGCAAGATGCTCGATGACTTCGATGCGATCCTGGCCGTCGAGCCGCAGCGTGTTGCCGGCACGGATCCGACTGCCGGGCCGCACCAGTGCACGCCAGGTGCCGCCGTCCTCGCGGGTCACGAGCAGGACCTCGGCTTTGCCCCCCCCAGCCCGGCTTCCCAGGAGGCGGGCGGGGATGACGCGGGAGTCGTTCACGACCACCACGTCGCCGGCTGCCACGAAAGAGGGGAGGTCGGAGAAGACGTGGTGGGTGAGAGAGTGAGAGGTGAGAGGTGAGAGGTCAGGGGGGACGCGCGCCGCTGATGGCTTTCGGCTATCGGCTATCGGCTTACGGCTCAGTACCATCAGCCGGCTGGCGTCGCGCCGCGCGGCCGGTTCCTGCGCGATCAACTCCTGCGGGAGATCGTAGTCGAAGTCGGAGGTCTTCACGGCTGACGGCTGATGGCTGACGGCCGACGGCTGCTGACGGCTGACGGCTGGTGGCCGACGGCCTGCGCAACGGTGGCGCGAGGCGGCTTGGCCTTGCAGAGCGTCAAGAGCACGGTTCGTTTTCCATCCCGCGTGGGGGGTGGCAGGGAAGCTAACCCCGCGTCGCGCGAGGGTTCCATCGCGCGGCGGCGCCCCGGCCCGCGCGTTCCACCGCCCCGGTTCTGGAGAGCACACCGTGAGTGATCGCTCGCTGAGGGCCGCCTACGCCTTCTGGGCCCCGCTGTACGATGCCATCGTGGGCGGCGTGGGCCATGCGCGCCGGCGGTCGATCGCGGTCCTCGCCCCCCGCGCCGGCGAACGGGTGCTCATCGTCGGGGTCGGCACCGGCCTCGACCTCCCGCACCTTCCGCCTCACGCCTCCTACGAGGCGGTGGACCTCACCCCCGCAATGCTCCGCCGCGCCGAGCGACGCGCGGCACGCCTCGGTCTCCCGCTCGTGGCGCTGGAAGCCTCGGCTGCGGCGCTCCCCTTCGAGGACGCGCACTTCGACGCCGTCATCCTCCACCTCATTCTCGCCGTGGTCCCCGACCCACTGGCGGCGCTGGGCGAAGTCCGGCGCGTCCTCAAGCCGGGTGGCCGAGTGGTGGTCTGGGACAAGATGCGCCGATCGGGCCGGCACCCTTCCCTCTTCCGCCGCGCGGCGCACGCACTGACGCACCGGCACCTCACGGGATTCATGCTCGACTTCTACGGGACGGTCGAAGCGGTCGGCGGCCTGCGCATCACGCACGACGAGCCGTCGGTCTTCGGCGGGATGTGGAGGATCGTCCTGCTGGAGAAGCCGGAGGCCGATAGCCGGGAGCCGGAAGCCATGAGCCAACAGCCGCGAGCTGACGCCTGGCCTCTTTCGGCTATTTGCTTCCGGCTATCGGCTCCCCTCTCCCGGCTATCACGTGCGGGATCTGCGCCGCCGCGACAGGAGTGAACCGCAGGAGCACCTCGAACGCCGCCCGATGCGCGGCCGGCGCGGGTGCGTCGGCGACGTAGAGCGCGGCGACGAGATCTCGCCAACGCAGGAGCTCCCGCAGCAGTGCGCGTCGCGGACGGCACGAGACGGTGAGGTCGGTGAGGCGCAGCACGCGCTCGTAGCCGCTGCGAAGCCGCGCGAGGTCCTCCGGCGCGAAGAGCTTCGCGCACCGGTGCATCTCGTTCGCGATCATCAGGATCCGCTGGTCCAACGAGAACTCCGACCACCGCTCGGGCGTGAGCGAGCCGTGTTGCACCGGCATCAGAGCGGCTCCCCCTGACCGAGCACGCGAATCACCACGTCCCGTACCAGTCGCCGCAACTCCAGATCCTGAATCTCCATCCCGGCATTGCCTTGCGATGGTCGGATGTTGATCATCGCCGTGAACTCGACGCAGCCATCGAGGCCGCGGCCAGGGTAGTAGTTGGCGCCCCACAGGTCGGCCTGCTCCGAGCCCTCCTCGAGCAGGAGCTGCTCGCCGTCGGCGTGCAGTTCGCCGCCCACGGCGGCCCGCCCGCGGCGCACGTCCACGACGACCTTCGCCATGTCGCTAAAGAACGCCTGGGCCAAGCGCCGCACAGCGGACGGGTCGAGTGCTTCCGAGGTGACAACGATCGTCGGTTCGTTCGCCATGGTTGGGAGGCGAAGTGTAGCACATCGCGCTGGAGATGGCACCCAGCCCCGCGCCGTGCGCGCTCGGAGGCGTGAGGGTACGCTCGCCGTGCTGACAATCGTGGGCTGGACGCTGACGCTCGTCTACGGTGAGCGGCGTCTCATCTCCACGGCCCTCCCGCTACCGCGTGCGGTGCGCCGGTTCCGGCGGCCGCAGTTCCCTCGTCATCGCCTCCTCGGAGTACGAGAAGTGCATCTGGACGATCACCCAGCTGCCTTCGCGCTTCTCCAGCACACCGGTCCAGCGGACGTTCTCCCAGACCGCCGGCCTTCCCTGCCACGTGTTGCGGTCGTCGAGGATGCACGACCACCAGGCGACGTCGCCGCCGCGCGAGAGGTGGATCTGCATGTCCCTGAAATCCGAGCCGATGGCGATGAAGGCGGGATTCATGAAGAACCCCTCGACCTGCTGCTGCTTGAAGGCCGCGAAGCCCCTGGTGGTTCCGGCGCTGTCCGGCGAGAACCAGAACAGCGCGGAGTCGTGCGCGAACGAGCGGTAGAGCAGCGTCGTGTCTTTCTGCATCGCCCACTGGATCGACGCGCGGATGACGCTGTCGATCCTCGCCGCCTCCGCGGCCACGTCGGGTGCGGGGGTCCTGGTCGCGCATCCGGACAGCAGCACGGTCAGCGCGAAAGCGATCGCGGCCGGACGTCTCCTCTCGATCATGTACTCCCCCTCTTGGTTGAGTAGATACCCGCAAGCGCGGGACCGCGCTCGCTCAGCCATCGGGCGCAGAAGAACCGCACCCACAGCAGGAGGAGGAGCGTCGCGAGGCCATAGCCGAACACGACTCCGTACAGTGCATTTACCGCGGCCGGAGCAGAATGCCAGTAGGCAGTGAGCGGAGCCTGGAAGACGTTGCTGAGCCAATGGATGATCATCGGGATGCCCACGCCACCTGTCCCAGAGTAAGGACCAGCGCCTGGCCGGCGAAAAGGCTGCCAAGGTGCAGCACCCCGAAGGCGATGGCGGAGTAGACGATGGCCCTGCGCGGCGGAAGCGTCGCCACGAGCATGGTCAGGAAGACTCCGCGGAAGGCCACCTCTTCGAAACCGGAGAAGAACTGCGCGTACAACAGCGTCGACTGCGGTGGAAGCGCCGACGAGAGATCGAACACCCGGCGAATGAATTCCCACGTAAGGGGCTGTCCCTCGGTCAGCCGGTAGACCAGCGAGCCCGTTCCCTGGCACAGGATGAGAACCAGGTCGCAGGAAACCGTCAGGATCAACAGTGGAACGAACGGCCGCACTCTTGTCAGCCGGATGTCGTCGAGGTACTCCGCGAACGTTCGCCGGCCCTTGGGGATGCGCAGCAAGAAGGGCACGATGACGTACGCCAGGAGCCCGCCCACCGTGAACAGCACGACGGTGGAGAACGACTCCACGTTCGAGAGGTCTCTCGGCAGACGCAGGAGGCCGTAGAGGACGAGCCCCACCAGGGCGTAGCAGGCCGGCAGCATGGCCAGCATCAGCAGGAGCGCCCGCCATGGGTGCTTCGCGAGGCGAGATCCGCGTGTGCCAGGCAGGGGAGGTGCGTCTCCGGACATGGCGGTGTCGTTGTCCACGGCGAGGATCCTCGGGATTCCAGGCGTGTTGTCCGCTGTCCTCGCTCCTGGGCCGGTGAGGACAGCCGTCACCTGATGACCGTACGGAGGGGAACTCCTATTGTGTCGGCCAGACTATCTGCGGGGGTATCTGGAGGGGTGCCGACGCGCCGCTGACGTAGCCGGCGGCCCGCAGGGACCGGTCCACCGGAGCGACGATCGCGACGCCGGGAACGCCTCGCGGGACCGCGCCGTCCGGCACGATCCCGCGAGCTGTAGCTGGAAACTGCCTGGCCGCTGCCTGGCAGAGCCTACTTGACCGCCGCGATCGCCTTCCTGACCGCGTCTTCGAGCATCTCGATCGGGGGAGTCTTGATGAAGTCGTTCTTGGTCAGCAGCTCGATCGCCGCGCGCGCGTCGGTGATGTCCTTGAGCGTCTGCGTGTAGACCGTAGTGCGATCGGGCGTGATGCGCGCCACGCCGTTCTTGATGGCCGTCATCGCCACATCGGCCGCGACTTCGGCGAACACCTCGGTCTCGCTCATGGTCGGCATGATGTACTCGGGGTGAATCCCCTTCTTCTGCGCGAAGTTCGCAACCGAGTACGCCGCCGTGATCGCCATCTCGTCGGTGATCTTCCGGGCCCGCACGAGCAGTGCGCCCTTGAGGATCCCCGGGAATCCCATGGAGTTGTTCACCTGATTCGGGAAGTCACCGCGACCGGTGGCGACGATGTAGGCGCCGGCCGCTTTCGCGGCGTACGGATAGATCTCCGGCACCGGATTCGCGCATGCGAACACGATCGCCTTCGAGGCCATCTTCTGAACCCACGACGCTTTCACCGTGTCCGGACCCGGCTTGCTCAAGGCGATGAGGACGTCGGCGCCCGTGCATGCCAGTTCGATGTCGGTGATCCGATCCGGATTCGTCTTCTCGCACAGCTCCCACTTCCGGTAGAACGCCGGGTCGGCCTTGATGTCGTCGCGCCCCTTGTGCAGCGAGCTCTTCGTGTCGAACAGGATCATCTTCTCGGGATCGCCGCCCGCCATGTGGATCAGCCGGGCGATCGTCGTGTTCGATGCGCCCGCGCCGTAGAGCACGATGCGGACATCCTGCAACTGCTTGCCGACGACGCGCAGCGCGTTGACGAGGCCGGCGAGCGTCACGCTTCCCGTTCCCTGCGCGTCGTCGTGCCACACCGGGATGTCGCACTTCTCGCGGAGCGTGTCGAGCACCTTGTAGCAGTTCGGCTGCGAGATGTCCTCGAGGTTCACGGCGCCGAAGCTCGGCTCGATCATCTTCACGAAGTCGATGATCTTGTCCGGATCGTGCTTGCCCTGCCCGTTGCGGCTGTCGATGCACAGCGCCACCGCATCGACGCCGCCCAGATACTTCATGAGGAAGGCCTTGCCCTCCATGACGCCGAGACCGCCGGACGGCGAGCAGTCGCCGTCGCCGAGCACGCGGGTCGAATCGGTGACGACCGCGACGAGATTCCCGCGGTTCGAGAGATCGAACGACGCGTCGTGGTCGTCCCGGATGCTCGTCGACACGATCGACACGCCCGGGGTGTACCACACGTTGAACCAGTTGAAGCCGAAGATCCCCGCCTTCGGCATCGTCATGATCTTGCCGCCGTAGAACTTGTGGGTCGTGCGGGAGAGCTCCTTGAGAAACGCCGTCTTGGCCTTGGCGATCTGCTCAGGAGTGAAGTCGGCTGGAAACAGCGTGTCCAGGTTGGACAGTGACAAGTCGATCTTGCTCATGCTGTGCTCCCCACAGGAGTGAAGTCGGCTGGAACGGAAGGGACTTCCTTCGCGTCAGCTAGAGTATCCGGGCCGGGCGTCGGCGCGTCAAGGAGGGCGCGGGTCGGTGGGTGGGGGCGGGACCCGGGTCAGTGGGGGTGTTCGGGGCCGGCACGGGTCGCGGCCGGGTGATGGAGCGGGCGGCGAGCGCTTGGCGGTGAGCGGCGGGCGCGCCGAGAGGCCCCGGATCTGTTTGGGAGCGGGGAGGAACGGGAACGGGCTACCGGACGAAGGGGCTACCGAGGTGGCCCGCGGGTGCCGAGGGCGGAGGGCCGGCGTCGGCCCGGCGGTGGACTCCGGAGTTGCGCGTGACCGAGCGCGCGATCCGGGCCCTTCACGAGTATCTCGTCATCAAGGAGCGGGAGGTACGGGAGACGGAACAGCTGCTTCGCAGTTCCCCCTTCGCGACGGCAGCATTCTACAACCGCCAGC
>Ga0315284_10003035_pt1 | contig 23904 bp, 20 predicted proteins | sample YL17G09_16_MG_FD_203696 | JGI IMG/M metagenome (GOLD analysis project Ga0315284, IMG submission 203696) | Sediment microbial communities from Yellowstone Lake, YNP, Wyoming, USA - YL17G09_16 | ecosystem: Environmental > Aquatic > Freshwater > Lake > Sediment | place: USA: Wyoming | collected...
TTATTTGATACAAGAAATGGGCGGCTTCAGTCCAATAAATTTTAATTCTTGGATATAATATGATTAAGGAATTAAATTTTAATGAACAAAAATGCTCTTCAAAATATATTAGGACATCCAGATCGTGATGAGCTAATTTCCAAATTAGTTATTGGTTTTCCTGCAGATCAAGTGCATGATTGGTTAAAAGATAAATATACAAATGTAAGTGAAGCAAAGTTTGTTATTGCTGAAAAATCTATTAAATCATTTCAGGCTAATTATTTAGATATTTATAGCATGATTCAAGAAGATTTGGCTAAGACTAAATCTGCAATTGCCACTAATACAGAAGATCAATTAGAGTTAGCTGTTAAAAATTTACCAGCATATAAGAGCGTAATGCTTAAAACTGCTGGCGAAGAATTAGATATTCGTCATATTGTAAAGAATTTGTGCGTAGCGGTTGAAACTCGTTTAGCCCAGGTTTTCGATGAAATTCAAGAAAATCCTCGTGACATAAATACTAGGATAGATAGATTATTAATTGATTATGCGGAAGTTCTTGGAAATATTCTAGAAAAATATTATAAATTCACTGAGGCGCCAGCAGATCAGGTAGTTCAGCATAACGTTACTTTGCAGGTCGTAGATCAGCATATTTCGGTATTTCATGATGTAATGAAGGAAGTTTTATCCAAAATGGATTTGGAAACCTCACTTTATTTTATGGAAGTATTTAGCGATAAAATGTCTAAATTAAAAGCTCCAGACAAAGATGCCCCACCAAATACTGAAATGAGATTAGTGGAAGCTAAATTGCTTAACGAAACAATCAGCAAAAAAATTAATGATACCGATGACAAAAAATAAACAATCAATTATTGTTACACCATATTCTGATGAAGAATTGAAAGTAACTCCAGAGCTTGAAGATAAGGTCAAAAAATTAATAAATTTTTTTGGCGGAAAAGCTATTGATTATTATAAATTTCCAAATCCAAAAAGTGAATTAGATAAACGTAAAGCATATCCAAATAATGATCAGTATGTTCATATTCCTGGGCAGCATAATACCGAAAAGTGGTTAGGTGCAGTTAAAGATATTTATTATAAAGAAAAAAATGGCGGCAATAGAGTTCAGTCAATTCGTCAAGTTACATCTGGATGGAATATAACTGAAACTTATGATTTTTTAAATTGGCTTAAGTTTTACGAAGAAGGAGCGCACTTGAAATACAAAACGGCACAAGTATGGTATGAAAATGGAGCGCCTGGTTATTTTCTGCATGTTAAGCCAGATCCAGTAAAAGAGCAGGCGAACGTTAATAATGCAGATTTTGATAAAGATTCCGAAGGTTCACAAGTGTCTTCTGTTGAAAAGAAAAAGATCATTGAAAAGCAAAGGGCAAAGATTATTGGAAGATTAGATTCTACTGAAAAATTATTGCGCTCTAATGAGGGTCAATTATTTGCAGGTAATGAATTAGAGTCTTTAATGGAAGCAATTTTCAATTTAAAGAAAAAGGTTCAATTAGTTAATAAACTAAGCATTGCTACAAGAATTTATGAAGATATGATTGTTCGCGAAGCTAACATATTGGGTCGTAAGGGGTTTGCGAAGGCTGCCAATGTATTATATTCAGTTGCTGATGGCGGAGAAATGCCAACTGCCGCTCCAGCCGCGCCTCCAGCAGAAGGATCTGGATCAGCGGGCGGGCTACCATCTATGGGTCCTGGAATGGGACAAATGCCGCCAGATAGTGCGCCAGTAGAAGCAGTACCACTTGAAGCTATAAAAAAAGAACCGAAAGAACCGAAAAAACCTAAAGGAATAGAAGAGTCTTTTAAAAGAATGGATACGGGAGGACTAACTGATGAAGATAGTTTAGAAGTTCAAGATGATGTATTAGAAGTTAGAGATCTTGATAATGAGCTGGTTGTTGAGGCTCAATCCATTCCACCAATTGATGAGCCAATGACAAGTTCTCCAGCTCCAGCAGCAAAAAATCCAACTCCAGCATTTACTCCTGTAGAAAATATTACAACTAAAGCCCCAACTAAAGAAAAGCCAGTAGATGATGAACCGCTTGAAGTTTCTGAAAGCGATATTCCTCCGAGCGGGTCGCCCGTCACGGTAATTACAAGTAATTTTGATAATAAACTTGATGCATTATTTGCAGACACTACAGTCGCAGATATTGTTGAAGAATTAGAAAGTTTATCTAAAGTATTTAAAACTAGAGAAATTCCAAGAAGATTATCTAGAGTAGATATGATGTTAGATAGTAAAGGTCTTGCAACATTTTTTCCTGCCCTATCTGAAGCTCAAAATAAATCATTAGAAGCAAATAACTATTGTGCCACTCGTGTTGATGATATTCTTTCTAAATTACGAGGATCATTATCTGCTAAAGAAATTGATTTACAAGGAAAAAATACTGATACATTATCACCAGAAATTGAAGGAATTAAGGGAACATTAAAGTCTCAAGATGACAAAGAAAAAGCAAGAAAACAAATGAGAAAAGATCAAGAGGCTAGCGAACTTGAAGTGCAAGAAAAAGAAACTCCAGAAGTTGAAATTGAAGAAGATTTAGCTCCATCAATTCCAGCGGGACCAGCACCAGCGGCACCTCCAGCAAAACCAAGACCATTAGTATAATATGATAAATAAAACTGAAAAGTTTATTGATAAGGCTAATAAGATACATAATCATATTTATGATTATTCTCTTGTAAATTATCAGCATTCTCATAATAAAATTATATGTACAATTCATGGATTATTTAATCAAACACCCACAAATCATTTATCTGGATATAATATTGTGTCAATATGGGAATATGATTGGAATTGTAATTATGAAATTACGTGAATTACTTTTTATAATACAAGCGACCCAAAAAGAAATAAAAGTTCCAGAGGCATTTATTTGCGGTGGTGTTTCAAGAGATAAATATATGGGGCGTTTAGATCATATTAATGATTTGGATATTACTAATGGGACAAATACAATTAATTATTTATCACAAGAGCTTGCTATTAAATTAAAAAGAAAATATAATGTAACTAGAAAGCCAATGCCAGATGGACATAGTACTATTTTTATTGGTGATTTAAAAATGGATTTTTCTTCTAATTTTAATGTTTCAGAAATTGATACTTATTTAAATAAGCTTGGAATTAATAAACCATCAGAAATGCAAAAAGAAATGTATAGTAGAGATTTTACTTGCAATGCATTACTTATAGACACTGATCTTAAAAATATTATAGATATAACCAAGCATGGCTTCAAAGATATTAAAGCTAAAAAAATTAAAACATGTTTAGATCCTTCAATTACTTTAACGTCTAATAGGAATAGAGTTGTAAGAGCAATTTATTTGGCATGTAAATTAGGATTTGATTTAGATGAATCAATAATTTCTTATGTACAAAAAAATCCTAATTCAGTAAAAATTTCAACTGAAAAATCAATGACAGAAAAATTAAATGAAGCTTTCGACAGGGACGCTGATAAGGCAAGCCATTTATTAAGTAAATTAAATTTATGGAAACTTGTGCCAATTTCAGAAAAGATTTACCCTTATTATGAAAAAAGTTTAAAAGGAAAAGTCAATGTCCCAAAATAAACAATCTTATTTTCAAAATGGGCAAGGTAAAGATAGTCCTAATACCCCTACTCCTGGTAAAAAGAAATATAAATCTGATAAGGCAATTTTAGTTCAACCTCGTTTTGAAGAGCCATTATATAAAAATTATGATACATATGAAACTGATGGCGTAAGCGGCAAGGCTAAACATGGTCCTGGTGCCGGCTGGCACGATATGGGCAAATATAAAAGTATTACAGAATTTCTTAAAGCAAAAAGAAAAAAAATAAAAGATAAATATAAAGCAGATGATTCATGGATTGAAGATAGCGGCAAGCTTAGTAAAAAAAAGAAGGCATATCGTAGGATGCAGCTTCTTTGCGCTTTTACTAAAACTGCTATTGATTTCGCAATTGATGATCAAATAAATTCTATTTCTATTTTGCCGCCGGAAGGTGTATATAATGGATCAACTCCAATATCTGGTTATTTAGATAAATATTTGCCACAACATGATTTTGAAGGAAATTCTCCAGATAAATTGAATTTTGGTCAAGATTATACGGACGAATTTGATGATAAAAATGAAAAAGAATTATCTCAGGAAGAATTAGATAAATTAATTGAAAAATATTTATCAACCAAAGAGTCTCCTTTAATGGGTTTACCTAACGGAATAAAGCCAGAAGAAGATTTAGATGCCGATTATACAGTTAATGATATTAATCCAGAATATGGAACAACAGACTCTGGAAATACTACTTATGAGGGCGTAAGTCATTAAAACTGTGATTATTATTACATATAAATGCATATATAGAAATCAACTCAGAGGTCATAAATGTCTTTAAAGTCAAATGCACAAGCAGAAGAAACCAATCCCCAATTATTAATAGTGGTACAAGAGGACTCAAAATCTCATAATTTTAATGAATCGCCTTTGGAAGTTGTAGAAATGGGGACTGAAGAACATGAAGGGCATAAGCATGAACATGAAGGGCATAAGCATGAACATGAAGAACATGAAGAGCATGAACATGAAGAGCATGAACATGAGCAAAATCATGATCAATCAAATAATATTGAAATAATGGGTCCAGATGTTGAATTTGTTATTGATGAATTACCCGGCGCCCCCACAGGGACCGAAGACCCTCAACCAGTTATAGAAGTTCATGAGGCTGAGACACAAGAAGCTGTCGATTCAGAATCATCAAAACCAAAAAAGAATGAAAAATGGGATTGGGAGTCTAAAGGTCCTACAGGATTTGTTGCCTGGGTTCAAGGAAGAATTTCTGATATTCCAAAACATTCTGGCTATGATTCTGCCGGTCTTGAAAGAGCATGCGCATATTTAGAAAGATTAGATAATGAAATTTCTAAAGCAATGAGATTAGATCTTGATGGTGAATTAGATGCTAATAAAATTGAAGAAGTAAGAGCCAAAATTGATGACGGTATTTCAAGATTACAAAGCAGATTAGATAAAGTAAAGAAAACTAAAAAATCTAATAGAAAAAAGAAATCCGAATTTGATAGTGATGGCACTTTAGTTAAAGAAGCTCAAAAAATTACTGGAGTTAAAGGCGTATTTGTTACAACAGATTTATTAACATCTGGCATTGCTAGAGTTTGTATTAATGGAGTTGTATCTGCAGGTCATGATATTGAAGATTTATTTTCAAGACAAGTTGAAAAGTTTAAACTTAATACTCGTGAACAAGCCCAAGTTATGTGGTTATTAGCTGATATGGGCTATCCTCTTCGTAGAGATCGTGGATTTATGCCAGATGATGATTTTGATTCAACTGGTACTGAAGGCATGGATTGGTCACAAAACTTTAAAGGATAATCATGTCTAAATATACAAGACACCAATCAGTCATCTCAAGAAACTCTGACGAGTCTATTGGCGAAGATAATTGGTTAAAACAATTAGAAAAAAGTTTAGAAAAAGCTGCCGTTCAACCAAAGTCCGTTGATTCAAACATGTTTGATCAAATTAATAGTATAATGAATAATAAATCTAAATATCCTTCTGTCGCAGCTGCAGTTGAAGATATGAAAGAAAGAAGCGGATTAAAAGCTTATTTAGATAAAGTGTCTCATGATAAAGCTATGGCAAAAAAGGCTGGCGATGAAAATAATCTTTTTCATAAAGAAGTTAAAACAAAAGAAGTCATGCCAATTATTTTTATTAAATGTCCACAAATTAAAATAACTTTTGAGAACTATATCAAAGAAAATAACGGCAACATTCCGGTTCCAGCCATTATTGACAAGATAAGATCTATTCATAGCAAAGACATTTCTGACGCAAAAGACTGGGATAATGATGATTTAATTGAATATGTAAGTGAACAAAATTTAAAAGCAAAATTAGATAATCCAGCTACCTCCAATATTGATCATAATTTAGGGACTCGTGATGATATGAATGATTCTGATATTGATTCGGCTAATACAGATATGTTCTCTGCATTAACTCCAGTTAAGTTTTAAGTTACTATGAGTAAAGACAATAATTATGATAAAGATTTGTTTGATAAATTAAGGAAAGATTTATTAAATATCGATCCCGTTTTTTATTGTGAAAAGTATTTAACACTAGATGGTAAACCATTTAGTTTGCACGGCAACGGCTACCGCCCTTTTGCAGATATCTATCGTTACATAGGAATTAAGGCATTAGAACCAGATGCAAAACCAGTTATTATTGTTAAAGGTCGTCAGGTCGGCGCCACAACAATGGCATCTGCACTTGAAATGTATTTCATGGGTAGTGGTTTATTTGGAACAGGCATTAAGCCGGCTATTAGAATTATTCACGCCTTTCCACAATTAGAATTAGCTGCGGCATATTCTAAAACAAAACTCAATCAAATGATTATGTCTTCTGTTCCTGCAGAGGGCGAAGAAAATAAAAAAGGAACTGCAAAGCCTAAGTCTCATATGCAGGCATTATTAGATCAATCTACTGCAACAAATGATAGCTTGCATTTCAAACAATTTCAGGGAGGAAACCATTTGTGGGTAGAATCTACTGGTATCGATGCTGACAGAATCATGGGTCGCCAATTATGTTTAGAAACAGATTTGCCAACACCTACTGGCTGGATTAAATTAAAAGACCTAAAAGAAGGAGATCAGCTTTTTGATGAAACAGGCAATATATGTAATATTACAAAATTACATCCTATAAATATCTCTCCAGAATCTTATAGAATAATTTTTGATGATAATACTTTTGTTGATGCTTGCGCAGAACATCTCTGGGAAACATATACTAAAAATAATCGAAATAAAAAAACACCCGCAACCATTAAAAATACAAAAGAAATATTAAAAACATTAAAAATTGGAAAAGAAAACAATCATTCTATTTCAAATTGTTTGCCAATTAATTATAAAGAAAAAGAATTGGTTATTGATCCATATTTATTTGGATTATGGCTTGGCGATGGAGACAGGAGTGGAAGAATAGAAAGTGCTGACCCGGAAATATTAACTACTTTTAATCATCATGTTAATAAATCTTCAATAAATCGTATTAATAATAGTTTTGGAAAAAGAAAATTAAGTCGTTCTAATTCATATAGAGTAGTTGGATTAACAACTAATTTAACTAAAATTAATCAATTAAAAAATTCACACCCCAATTGCAGTAATAAAGATAAAGGATTTTATAATAAGCATGTCCCAGAACACTATATGCGCGGCTCTTTTGATCAAAGACTCGCTTTAGTTCAAGGACTAATGGATGCCGACGGTCATTGTGATAAAAATGGAAATATAGAATTTGTTCAGGTTAGAAAAAAATTGGCAGAACAAGTTTATGAATTAGTTTTAAGTTTGGGAATTAAGGCTTATTTTTATAAGCGTGAAAGCTGGAGATATAATAAACAATATCAAGATAAATACAGAATTCGTTTTATAACTAATTTGCCAGTTTTTAGAATGAAAAGAAAATTAGAAAGAATAAAACATAATATTACTACAAAGTCTTCGCATAGATTTATTGTTAATATAAGCCCAATTAAATCAAAACCAATGAGATGTATTACTGTAGATAGCCAATCTCATTTATTTTTAATAACTAAAAAATGTATACCAACTCATAATACTGCGGATATTATTTTCTTTGACGAAGTTCAAAAAACTACCGGCACAGCAATCGGAAATGCTTTAAAAATTCTAACTACTGCCAAATATGGTAAGCCATCTAAAGGTGTACAAATTTATTTCGGAACACCAAGACGTAAGGGGAGCGATTTTTATAAGATGTGGCAAACGTCGTCACAACAATATTATTATTTAGGATGTGAGGCTTGTAAGAAACATTTTCCATTATATACACCAGGAAGTGATGATTGGAAGACAATATGGTTGCATGGATACATTGTAAAATGTACACACTGCGGACATGAACAAGATAAGCGCCCGGCTGCTGAACGTGGTAAATGGATTGCATTAATGGATTCTGATGATCCAGATTGTAAGATGATCGGATTTCATATCAATCAATTATACATGCCAATGTTTACTCGCGAGGATATTGAAAACGAATTGCCAGGTAAACATGCCATTAATACTGAAAGAGTTTTTCAGAATGAAGTTCTTGGAGAATTTTTTCAAGGAGACTCTAGCCCAATTACTGTTGAAGAAATTGAACAACTATGTGGCGATCATGGTAGAAAATTTAGCGCCAGAGTTGAATCAAACAAAAATGAAATTGTTATTATGGGAATAGACTATGGTGCTAGAGCCGATTTAGAACAAATGGCAAATCCAGATAAAAAAACTCAAGGGCAATCTTATAGTACTGCAGTTATTTTATTAGCAAAAGGTCCAGGATTATTATCAATTGAATTTGCTTTAAAATTTAAAAGAAATGATATCGAAAGTAAAAAGGGAATAATAGATCAGTTAATGAGACAATATAATATTGATTTAACTATTGGAGATATCGGATTCTCTCAAGACTTTTCTACTTTAATGCACACTGCACACGGAGATAAGTATTTAGTTTCCCGTGCTCATAATAAAGTTAATAATCATGTTAAGTATTCTAATGATGCTTATCCAAAAGAAATTGTTTTTGAAAGAGATCATTATATTGGTGAACTATATGAACAAATGAAAAAGGGAATGATTAAATTTCCGTATGGCGATTATGAAAAAATTGGATGGTTAGTGGAGCATTGCGCTAGTATGGAGATAAAACCATCTATTTCAAGGGGTGGAGATCCAAGCATTCATTATGTTAAAGGCGGAACTCCAAATGACGGGTTTATGGCTTTACTTAACGCTTATATTGCTTATAAATTTATTATTACAACAGGATTTACAAATAATAATCCGCTCTTGCAAAATCAAGACATGTCTAGTAGAAAAAAGCCATTAGTTCTGAGTGGTTATGTGAAAAGAAACATTTAAATGTTTTGTAAAAAATGTAATATTTTATGATCTTATGCCAAGAAAACCACCAGCCTTGTGCTGGTGGTAATTGACTATTGGTTAAAAAATAACAACTATCCTAAAGATAACTATCAGATATTGTGCTATAATTGCAATTATACAAAATAAGCTATCATATTATCAGCGACGGATACAAATTTATTATTACAACTGGATTTACAAATAATAACCTTCTTTTGCAGGATCAGCAATTAAGTTCACGAAATAAACCACTAGTATTAGGGGGATACGTACCAAGAAGATTATAAATACTTCATTTTAGTGGATATATTATTTATTGAGCATATAGAGTATAGTGGAATATAGTGGAATATAATGAGGCTTCATGGCTATTAATAAGAAACAAAAAATTTGGGATGGTCCATCAAAATCAGATCAATATTTGGAAAATAGAGACAATATTCCACAAGTAAGCGCACTTATGTCTAAACACATATCTGCAACTCGTCGTGATTCATTATCTGCTGAAGTAGATAAAGGATTGTTTAAAGATGGTTCTGGTCCAAATATAAATGATATTGGCGCTACTCAAAATTCCCACGTATTATCATCTATTGGTTTAAAAAAATATGCACAGGTTGTTAGTGGTGGGGCTGGAGCATTTCGCGGCGGAAGCGGAGATACAGTAAAACAAACTCCAGAAGTATATTCTCCACTTTGGTTAAATAGTAATTTAAATCTTCCAAGAGATAGAGCTACCATTAATGCGTGGTGTAGAAGTTTTTATGCACTTAATCCATTTGTGCATAATGCTATTAATCTTCATAGTACTTATCCAATAAGTAAATTAAATATTAAATGTCCCAATAAAGATATTGAAAAATTCTTTAATGATATGATTGAAGAAATTGATTTAATGAATATTTGCGTGCAGATTGCGCAGGAATATTGGTTACTCGGAGAGTCGTTCGTATATGCAGAGCTAGATGAAAGCAAAGGAAAGTGGAGCCGTTTGCTTATTCAAAACCCTGATTATATGATTGTTAAGCGCACGGTTGTTGCTAACGAACCAATCATCATGTTGCGACCAGATGCTAATCTTGAAAAAATCATTTTCTCAAATAAACCAAGCGACATCGAACAACGTAAACAATTAAATCAACATATTATTGACTCAGTTAAACGTGGACAAAATATTCCACTAGATAATTTTCACGTTCATCATTTAGCTAGAAAAATTAGCCCATACGAAATTCGTGGAACAGGACTGCCAGTTTGTATTTTTAGACAGTTAATGCTTTTTGATAAGCTTAGAGAATGTCATGATGATCAAACTGAAGTATTAACAGATAAAGGATTTAAAAAAATCACTGATCTTGTTCATCAAACTACCGATTTAGCTCCTGATCCAAATTATGTTAATGGTGTAGAGTTAGATCAAGACGGCAAAATTACATCTATTTTGACAATGAAAGAAGATTTTAAAGTAGCATGTGTTAATCCTGAAAATAATAATGTTGAATATCATAAACCGATAGAATTGCACATGTCAAAATACACTGGCGAAATGTTGCATTTTACTGGTAAGCATGTGAATTCTTTAGTTACTCCTAACCACAAAATGTGGGCAAAAAAAAGAAATGGAAATGAATACGGCAATTTTGAAAAAATAAAAGCATCTGATTTTTGCGAAAAAGGCGTATATAAATTTCAAGCAAAAGCAAACTGGAATAATGGTAAAGAAGTAAGTGAAATAAATGTATTAGGAAATAACGTGCCGGTAGATATTTATTTGAAATATTTAGGGTATACTATAAGTGAGGGTTGTGTTGATACTTGTTTAAATAAAAAAACTCAACAATATCGAAATAGAACTAGTATTACTCAATCAGTAGAGTCTCCATTTTATTTAAATATGAGAGAGACTACTGATAGTTTCGCGTCATTTTTAAATAAAAATGTTTGTCATGAAATTAAAGATAATTCAAATAATGGCAATCAAAATTTATGGTCTGGGACGATTTGCAGTAAAGATCTTAATAAATATTTATTTGATCAAATCGGTATTAATAATAAATGTGACTCATTTAATAAAAAAATTCCAGAATGGATATTGCATTTAAGCAAGTCTCATTTGCAAGTTTTATTAGCCGCATTAGTAGATGGTGATGGAAGTAGAAAAATTATTGACAATAATACTGTCAGTTATAGATATACGACAGTGTCAGAAGAATTAGCAAATAATATTCAAGAATTAGTATTTAAATGTGGATATTCTGTTTTTATATCTAAAGATAAAAGACCAAATAAATCTAGCTATGAATATACTGTGCGTTGGTCTGATAGTGAAATTGGCAGTTATCCAACAGTATGCAATAGTGATACTCAAAAAGCAGCTAAAATAAATAAAGTTAATTATGATGGCATCGTTTGGTGCTTTGAAGTTCCTACCGGATTATTTATTACTAGAAGGGGTAATAGGATATCTATTCATGGAAATAGTAAATATGCGCAAGCTGATAATATGATAAACCCTTTAACAGTTGTTAAAATTGGTTCTGCGGAGTTTAAGCCAACTTTCGCTGACTTAGAGGCTTGGAGAAATGTTTTTGAAGAGGCGCAATATGATAAAGATTTTAAAATCTTTACACATGAAGGGGTGACAGTTGAAAGAGTTGGTTATGGTCAAGGAATTTATGATATTTCTGGAGATATCACTCAAATTATAAAAGAAATTTATGTTGGATTACAAGTTCCCCCAGTTCTTATGGATGGTGGAGCTGATACAACATATGCGAACGGCGGCGTCGCATTAGACGTTCTTCGTCAACGTTACATGCAATTTCGTAATATGATGTCTACTTGGCTAAAAAGAAAAATATTTGCACCAATCTCTAAGATTCAAGGGTTTTATGATTATAGTAATGGAGAGAAACAATTAATTGTTCCAGATATTGACTGGAATCATATGTCATTATTTGATGCTGGTGACTACATTAATAATTTAGTTAATTTAACACAAGGACCAGATGCTGAACAAAAAAGAGCATCATTGCATACACTTTACCGTTCTATGGGTTTAGAATTTGAAGATGAAGTTCGTAAAATACGTAAAGAATCTATTCAATCTGCTATTTTTAGAAGAGAAAAAGCTGCTCTTGAAAAGATGGATCTGCACGCATTGAGATCATTAGATGAAGAAGATGAAATTCCAGAACCAATTGGAGAGGCATTAACTGAAGCTCCACTTCCAGGTGAACAGCCAGGAGGAATGCCTGTAGCACCACCAGGCGGCGGAATGCCAGGATTAGATTTGGGAGGACCAGGTGGAATGTCACTGCCACCCCCGCTACCTCTACCAAGCGCTGCAGAAAACGCTCCGAGCCCTCCCCCGGCTCCTTCTCCCGAACCTCCGCCAGTTTAAATACTAAATTAACTGGAGCTTATATCGTATTTATGTATATTATAGCATTGCTTACGAATCTAACAAATTAAAGGATTGCATAATGCAAAAAACAGCCCAAGAACGCGGATTTATAAATAAATTAAGAGAAATGACCAATATAAGCGGTCGTGCCACTGAAAAATTTTTCGATCCTGAGTTTCGTAAAATAATGGAATCTTTAAGAAAAACAGATAATAATATTAGATCTATTGCTGCTGGAAAATCAATTAATGAAGGTTCAGTTGGTAAAGATTATGTTTCTTTAAAGCAATTACTTAAAGATGCTAAAAGTACTTTTAATAGAAGAGAGTATATGTCAGCTGTTGCCGATCTTAGTAGATTTAATAATAAAATGAAAGAAATAGTTTTAGCTATTCATAGTTTGGATGCAGATGTAAATGCCATTCATGGTAAGTTTTTATTTCAAGGATTACAAAATTCTGATAAAGAAGAAGATATTGCTAGATTTGAGCATTTGCGCCAATTACATAAAGAGTATGAAGAATCAAAAGCAAAAAAAGCAAGACTTGAATTACAGCAGCTTTTTATAAAAGAGGCAGGAATTGGTGATTGGCTTTATTCCGTTACTAATAGAAGAGGCAAGGCATTATCTTTTTGGGAAAAAAGATATCCTAAGCTTGTTGGTAAATTAAAAGAAGAAACATTGGGAATATTAAATAAATCTAATGCATTATATAATTTAACTATTACTTCACTAGACGAGATGGCAAAACATCGCGCTCAGCGTAATGTTGGAAGCAAAGATAAAGAAGAAAAAGCAGATAAAAATAAAGTAAAGGTTCAAGAAGAAAGTAATAAAAGTTATTTTGGTGCTGCGTCAAAAATTGTTCATGCGCATAACATATATAATGCTGCATTTATAAGTTATTATGAAACTGCGGTATTGCCTTATGTTGAAAAATATAAAATATTTCAAGAGCAAACTGGTGATAAACCTTTAGAACAAGATATTGGCGGAACTGAATCTGTTAAAAAAGAAACAGTAACATTAGATATGCCACCGTTACCTGCAGCTTCTCCAGAGGGAGCCGGGGTCGCAAGCGTTGTTAATGAAGATGAGCCTGCTCCGGATACATCACGAACTGGTAAGCCTGAAGGAATGTCAACTGTTAAAACAGAGCCAGCACCAGCACCAGCAGCAGCAGCACCAGCAGCACCAGCAGCACCAGCAGCAGCAGCAGCACCAGCAGCAGCGCCAGCAGCACCAGATACAAAACTGTCACTTCCAGGGGGAGTTTCCATACCAATTCCAGGCGGCGGCTCTGCGGGAGCAGCGCCAAGTGGTCGCGCTCAACGTGAAGGACCAAGACCCACACCAAAAGCACCTATAGCAAAGAATATGTCGCCTGCTCAAGTAAAGTCTACAGAAGATGAAGACCGCGCACGCGCTCAAGCTCAGTTTGGTGTTACCGTAACATCACCTAAAAAGAAAAGTGGATCTCATTCCGCATTCTATGAATCTTTAGAATCAATGTCTAATGAGTCGCCGCTTATATTGGCAGGCTATATTAACAAATATGCAAGAGCAATTCAAAGTACTGATCCAGAAACATCAATTAAATTATTTGGCATATCTAGGGCTATAAGGAAGTAATATGTCTAATTTGGGACCAAACTTTTATCCTAAATTAGTTCAAATTTCTTCTGAACTAGGAATGAATCCTGAAGACCTTCTATCTGTTATGGTTTCAGAATCGGGTATAGATCCATCTGCTCATGAAAAACAATATGGAGCAAGTGGGCTTGTACAAATGATGCCAAGTACTCTTAAAGGATTAAAATTTCCAGGAACTGGTGCAGATTTTAGAACATTATCCGGTGAAGACCAATTAGATTGGGTTAAGAAACTTGTTCAGGGATATGCGAAAATGAATGGCGGACCATTTACTTCTGCTGCGCAATATTATGTTGGTAATTTTTTTCCAGTAGCATTAAAATTACCAGGAGTTCATACAGGAAATCCAAACACTATATTTATTGAAGAAAACCCACAAACTATTAATATAGGCAATAGTCAATATAGTAGAAAATATTATAATGTTGGTATTAAATTATCGCCAGATACAGAAAAAATGGCATATAAAGCTAATCCATTATTTCATGGCAGTATCCCTGGAGCAATTACTTATGGAGACATGATGAAACGGGTTGATAAAAATAAAAGAAATCCTTTATACAGTAAAGCTCTTATATCTATGCATCAATCAACCGGCTATACTCCTAAACAAAATGCACCTTCGCAATTTTCAACAATACCTAGCGCTGTTAAACGACCAAGTGTATTACAAAATTATGAACAAATATTAAATAAATATTGGCAGCAAATTACAGCATCTGATAAGTCAAATAAATCATTATATAATAAATTATTGCCAAATCATCAAATTTTAATAAGTATAGCGGCAAACAATCATAATGAAGCCGTTGAATTTTCTAGGATTTTAAGTACGGCATTAGACTCTGAATTATTATCGACTTCATATATTCATACAGATGGCAATGATGTTGAAATAGAATGCAGTATTGCAGGACCAAGTATTGATTGTTTAGACGCTGTCAAACAGTTATCTAATTCAATTGCTGATACATTTAAAGTTGCTACACATAAACTTGGCGGGATTGAAGTTAAAACAAAATGTATTATGAATAAAAAGTCATTTTATCAGCCTATTAGTTTAAAACAGGCTGATATCAATTATAGAACCTTTTTGCTAAAATTTATTTAAGGAACCAAATGGCGCTACATCATATTAATGTTTTACAAATAATAGAAGAATCAAAGGGTTCTGGAAAAACTATTGCAGAATTTTTATCAGTACTATTAAAAGATAGAGTTATTGAAATTTATTTAGGTGATTCTTATGAAGAAATATCTACCGAACAAGTTTCGGTCAGTTATCCTGCGATTATTTGTGGTAAAGTAATTGGAGCATATAGAGAGTGTTTAATTATTAATGGCGGCTATGTTGATAGAATTACTAAAAAAATAAAAACTGGAAATTTATTATTCATTAGCGAGAGGGCAATTAGGGCACTTAATGAAGTTGATAGCATTGGAGTTTTTGAAGATTCATTATTAAGAAGTAGAGAGTCTTTGGAAGTTGGAAAACTATTTAAAGAAGAGCCATAATAAATGAGCGAAATTGATTTAATAATACGTTTTGCTGATAATTATTATAATAATTGTCAACAAATGGTGAAAGTTTCCCGCATCCGGAAACTTCCGGATGGAAAGTTTCGCGCAGTATCTCGTGATGGTAAAAATCTAGGAACTTTTAAATCTAGAGAAGCTGCTAAAAAGAAATTAAAACAAGAAGAATATGCTAATAGTTTTGATCATTCAGATGCAGATGATTCTGTTATTGATTTAACAGATACAGAAGAATTTGCTTATTCTGCAGTAATGCGCCAATTAAGACAAAAGGCATCTAAAGAGCAAGTTATTTTATTTTTAAAGATGTTTAAAAATCAATTTGATAATGCAATAAAGAAAAAAATACAAAAACCAGAACGTGTAGCATTGCAAAATGCTTTGGTTACTTTTAATAAAGTACATAAAATTAAATTAGATAAAAAATTAACTAAAAATGCTGCAGTTGCCGAACTTGGTGATGCAGAGCATGTTGGAAAATACCTTTCTGATATTGTTAAATTTACAATAGCAAAAATGCAGCAAGAAAAAAGACTAAATGCATTACAAAAATTAAAACAAAAATTTTATTCTATGAATGAGAATGAAATTGCATCTAAAAATTTACCAGAATCTGCGGCAGTTGGGCAATCAATTACATTCGTTAAACATGTTTTATTTAATCATAATTCAAAATATATTAGAGAAGTTCTTAACTCTTTGGTAAGAAATCTATGATTGAAAGATTTAGGAAAGTTATAGATGGACTTTTTAGAGGGAGCGCACCAACTCCACATGATGTTCTTTTGTTAAAACAAAATCATGATATTAATAAAATAATTAGTTTAGATCAAGATGCTGGCAATAAAATTGCTCGCACATGTAAAATGCTTGGAATTGAGCACGTTATGATTCCATTAGATGCAACTAAAATATCATTAATGAAATTATTTCATCATGATATAAAAAAATTATTACTTGATAATGGTCCAACTTTTGTTCATTGTCATTTTGGTAAAGATCGCACCGGATTATTAATTGCTATTTTTAAAATAAAATATATGGGCATTAGTAATGAAGATGCTCTTAAAGATGCGCAATCTTTAGGGTTCGGATTAAACGTGTCTAAAAATTGGAGAGATTTGTATAAAAAACTTATACTAGAAACTAAGTCAAAAAAAGATTCTAATAATGCTGATATAGCTTCGGGTGAACAAAAGAGTATAGTAAATAATGAGCGAGAGAATGTGGGAGATAATAAGGACTCTTATTTGGATCAAGCAAATCAAGGGTCTTTTGCTCCGTATATAAATAAAACTAGACAATATCCCGCAGATTCCGTTTATAATAGCATTAATGACCAATCTCAGACTAGAGAAAATTATAAAACAAATAAGCCAATAAAAGAACATAATCTTGAGCATGATGTAATGCCACAAGTTGGTGTATTTAATAATGATGCAGGCGGCAGAGGATTTGGTCCAGTAGAAAATGCAGGCGGTTTCTTTTATGATTAAAACATATTGTATCAAAAAACAAACAGCTTTGATTGCTAAGGATTTATATGTTAAAAATAATTAAAGCCTATGCGATTCAGATGTCATATGATGTCTCTGATTCTGAAAAGACTAAGGCAGAGCAGGCATTATTGTATTTTAAAGCTTCAGAGAAGCTTTTAAAAAAAGCATCAGATCATTTAAATATTATGAAGACTCCATTTAAAGAAAATCCTGATATGACGACTGAAGATGTAATGTCTGCCCGCGCAGCTATTAGAAGATTTAGAGATACTGTTATCGAAAATTTTAATGAATTTAAGGTAGAGGCTTTTAGATGTGTTCATATTATGCAACACTTTTCATCAGATACTCAAACTGTTAAATTAATGAAATCTTTTATTACATCAGTTGATAGTTTAGAGGTTTTAGTTAATGAATTTGCAGATCTTTTTACTGATTTACAATCTAAAGACTTTTCAAAAAATATTGTAGTATCCATGGAATCTATTCAAAAAGAATGTAATGGATTAGATAAAATTATTGATGAAAGAATTGTTAATCACATTCAAACCAATATTCTATCTAAAAACTGGACAGATTCGATAAGTAATGACTTACAAATGAAAGTTGAGCAAAAAACTCCACTTATTTTAGATCTATTTAACAAAAGACAAGAACAATTAAATGAATTAATTAAGGAAAGAGGATCGTCAGGTAATTAATATTTATAATTTTAACTGCATTATTAGTTGAAATTGTGGTAATAATACATTATATTAATTGTAATTCTAACGAATTCTATCAACTGAAAGAGTGAACGAATGTCCTTCCTAAAAACTGGTGACGGAAAAATAATAAATGTTCTAGATGATAAGAACATGACTGAAGAGCAGAAAAAGGCTCTCAAAGATTCATCTAAACAGATAAGTAAGCAATCCACTAACGATCAGGATGCTTCTGAAGTGAAAAATTCGGGGAGATGATAATATCATATATGTTAAAAATGTGTCACATATGTTTTGAAGAAAAGGATGTCTTATTTTTTTGTAAAAACAAAAATAATATCGATAAACTATCTATTCAATGTAAAAGTTGTGCAAAATACTATAGAGATACGCATAAAGAAGAAAAATCTAAATATTTGTCTTCAAACGTAATACATAAACAAAAATACGCAATAGACAATAAAGATAGGGCTAATTTTTTGCGTCGTGAAAAAAGAAGAAATAATCCTGAAAAAACAAAAACACAGGCTAAAATTAATTATTTACGAAATAAAATCAAAATACGAGCAAAGCAAAAGCTTTTTTATATAAAAAATATAGCATATTTCCAGATTAAGAGCAAGAAGTATAGAAATCAAAATGTTGAATCTATTTTATTAAGAAATAGACAACGAAAGAGTCGGCTGAAATCTTATCCAACTATTAAACAATCAGAAATTGATTGTTTATTAAAAACAAATAATCATCAATGCTTATATTGTGGCATTAAAGTGATGAGAAAAAGTAATCTACATATAGATCATAAGGTTCCATTAGTTCGCAACGGCAGTCATACTATAGAAAATATGGCGCCATCATGTATGCAATGTAATTTGCAAAAGGGAACTAAAACGTCAGAAGAATTTATTAAACTATTAAGTGGTAACAATAATGCAAAATAAATCTGGTTTTACTAAAATAGGCGAAGCATCTGCAATTAATCTTGAATCAATTGAATCATGTTTGCCAGCTGTTAGTGCGGAGATGCTAGAAGAGTTTAGAAAGACGGCGGCAGATCTTAAAAAAATTGCTCCAAAAGCAGAAGATTTCCTATACTTCTCAGCCGTAATGATGCATGCAGCTGAAGCTGCAGGACTTCATGATGATGGTACTCCGAGATTAAATGCTCGTGGAGAAAAGGTTGAAGTAGGTTGGGACAAATCTGGTGGCACTTGGCGCTGGATGAGCAACGATTCAAGTATTAAGCCTTATAAGAATTCTAATGGAGATATCTTTCCAGAAGAAGAATTAGTTAAAGCATATAAAAAGTGGCAGCACAAACCTCTATGTATCGATCATAAATCAAGTTCAGTCGATCATGTTAGAGGTTTTATTGTTGATACATATTATGATCGCTCTTTAAAAAGAGTAATTGCATTATGTGCGCTTGATAAAGCAGGCTACCCACAATTAGCAAGACAAGTTTCTACTGGCGTATCTAATTGCGTATCTATGGGAACTGCAGTTGGAAGAGCAATTTGTACTGATTGTGCAAGAGTTGCAAGAACTGAAGCAGATTTCTGCGACCATATGAGAAAAAAGTCTTGTTATGGCGAAATTAATATTGATTTAAATCCAATTGAGTTATCAATTGTAGTTAATGGAGCTGATCCAAGAGCTAATATTAAACACATTATTGCTTCAGCTAATACATTAAATAGCTATCTAGAAACTCAAAGCAATAAATTAGCCAATTATGAAGCAACCATATCATATACTAAAGATGGCTCGCCCGATGGCTCAATTCCAGATACCAAAACAATAAGTGGTAAGGATTTAGATAGCTTTAAACAAGATTTTGAAAGAGCCTTAGGCGAACTTAAGGAAATTAATTCAACAATTTCAGAAAATAATACTAATGATATGGTATCTAATCAATCCCCAGGTTTTGAATCTGAATCTGGCTTGGATAATTCTGGATTAGCTCCACCGCATGCAAGATACGCATCCGATGATGTAGAGGTGGACTCTATAGCAGAGCTTCGTAAAGTAACAGCAGCAATTGAACTTAAGCTGAACCAAATGAAACAAAGCTTAGATAAGTTAGAAAAAACTTCTACAAAAATACAAGAGGAAAATATGTCTGGATCAAACAATATTAATAAAACTGGTTATTTCCAAGGTACGGAAGAGCCTACCCCTGGATCTCCAAAATATACTGCCGACCCTCTTAACGTTAAGTTAAGAACAGATGGCGATAAACATATGGATGGCGAAACTCCATTTCCAGATACTGGTTCAGTAGATAGTCTTTATCCAGGCGATCTTGAAAAAAAGAAACTACTTGCTCGTGCAGAAGCGGAAGACAGAGCAATGAGACGTAATGCAATCGTTGCACTTGCAAAAGAAGCATTAGATAAAAAAGCTTATTTTCACAATGATGATGGCAAAAAAGAAAACCCAGGAACTCCAACTCCAGGCAAGCCAAAATATCAAGCTGATAAATTGAATCTTGATGCCCGTGACGACGATAAACACATGAATGGCAAAAAACCATTTCCAGGTGTTGGTCCAGTTGACGGAATGTATCCAGAAGATATTAAGACAAAAGAACTTCATAGCAGAGCCGCTCTTAGAGCCCGCTTTATTAAGGTTCCAAACTCTAACGGCACTCAAGACTTATCTAAGAGTGCATGGGAAGTTTTCTTGGGAGACAAATTATTATTAACTGCATCTGTTGAAGAATTATCTCGCGGACGCTCTGATGTTGGTTATGGAAACATTGCAACCAAAGAATACGGCGCTAAATTAATTGAAACAGTTAGAACTTTTGGTTCTGATGGTGTTAAAGCTCTTCTTAAACAAGCTCAAGTCGCACCAGAAGCAGCCCCAGAAGAAGCTACTCCAGAAGAAGCAGCTCCAGAAGAAGGCGAAGACAAGGGCGGTAAGGGTGATCCAAAGACTGCAGCTCTTAAATTAGCTGAAAAAGTTAGAGATCTTAGTTCTGATTTAGTGGAAGCTGTCAGAGCATTAGCTGGTGAACAAACTGAAATGGGTGAATCTGAAGGCGCAGGAGATATGGGAACTGCAACAGCATCAGATGAAACATTTAGTACAACTGCCTTTAATTCAGTTAGACACGAATTAAATGGTGCGCTTACTCAGGCTATTAAAGAGTCAGTTGCAACACTTAATGATCATAGTCAAGAATTAGAAATGATTTCTGGAATGTATGATAAGGGAGCAGTTAATTCTAATAATGAAGAAATAGTTGGATCTCTTGTTGAGGACGCGTTAACTGAAGCAAAATCAGCCGTTGCTGATGGTTTCAAATTAATGACAGCTTTTGTTAAGTATGCTCGTGGTACTAAAGCAATCGTAAAACGCGCTGAAATTGAAGCAGAACTTAATGCACTAGCTGAGGGAGACACTATGAGCGCAGATACTCAAATGGGAGACGATTTAATGTCTCTTATCAATGATGCAAATGATGGTTTAGGTGAAGTTGCCGAATTAATGGCAGATGATAATGATGCAGAATTAGGATCTGAAGATTTTAATATTGAAGGTCTTGAGCTTTCAGACGAAAATTTAGATCTTACAAATTCAGATGATAACGATGTAATAACTGGAACTCCTGAAGAATTAGCTAAGCAAAAATTTATGCCAGGAACTGAAGTTAAAGTTGCAAGTTATGATACCAGAGAAGGTCGCGCAGAATTACGCGCCAAATTAGCAGGAGAGTTTAATCCAATATTAGACCAAGCTCATCCAAGTGGTGGATTTACAACTGATTTAGATACGAAGCCAACTGGTGACTTAGCTAGAGTTGAGGATCTTGAAGAAAAACACAAGGCAATGCTTGATCTTGCAAATGCACCTCCAAAGGTTCGTAAAGAAGCAGAAGCTATTAACAGATTAGTTTCTGAAGGAAAACTTGATCCATCAGATTTAGAAGCACTTGTTGCGGAAGGTCTTGATAAGGATGCAGTTTCTTACTGGAAGAAATTCTATAGTCAAGTTGATGGTGGTTCTGAATTCGCAAGCGAGCTTGTAAAAGAGCATGTTAAAGCTGAACTTGAAACTGAAATCAATACTTACAAAGTTAAATTAGCTCGTTCTTATGAATTAGCTTATGATATGGCAGATCGAGGATTATGTCATCATGAAAGAAGCGCAATATCTGATCAAGTTGAAGAGATTATGAAGTTTAATGATGACTCTTTTGAATCATTAAAAAGAGTAGTTGCAAGACATACTCCAATCATGCGCAAAGAAGCGGGTCGTATGCCACAAGTTGGATTCTTGGGCGACGGCGAAATTAATACGGCTGCTCCAGTTGATGACTATGCACAATTATCTGCAATGTTTTCAAAGAACACCAAAAGAGGATCTTTCTAAGAAATTAGATAACTTAACATAGAGGATTATATGAAAAATAACAGTATATCTGATTTTGTCGCCGCAGCAATGGATGCAGTATTAAAAAGTGATGAACATAAAGCTCTTTTCAATACGCAATATAAATTTGCGTCTGATGAAAATGATGCAAAATGTAGTAAATGTGGCAGTGGTGCATGTGCCTGTGGTGATACCGCAGCAGCTGATACTGCATTTGTAGATGATTCTTCAGCTGATGATTTATTAGCCGCAGACTCTTTAGCTGATGATTTAGATGCGTCAGATTCGGCTGAAGAAATGTCCGCTTCTGCCTTTGATCTTGCAATTGATAGTTTATTAACTGCATCTGCAGCTCTCGATTCTGTTGGCATGGAAAAAAGCTCTTCTCTTAGCTTAAAACTAGCATCATTAGTAGTTGAAGCAAAGAAAAAAGATAAAAAAGACAATGATAGCATGTCGGCTGATGACAAGGCTAAGAAGAAAGCCAAAATGCAAGCTGCAAAAGAAAAAGAAGAAGCTGCAAAAAAGAAAGAAAAAGAAAAAGCAGCAAAAGCTAAAGAAAAAGAAAAAGCAGCAAAAGATGCACAATCTGCAAAAGATAATGCCGCAAAAGCAAAAGCAAAGGCAGCAAAAGAAAAAGACATGCAGTCAGCTAAAGACAAAAAAGCTAAAGAACAAAAAGGTTCTTCTCAAAAATAATAGGTAAATAAAAATGTTTAAAATCGGCAGCTTTGAAAATGAGATATTGCTGGGCATGGAGAAATCTTTGCGCGCGAATCAATCAGAAGAATCAAATCAAGGATTCAATAAGCTAGCCAAAGCTGTCGATTTCTTAAACAACGCTGCGTCAATTTTTGATCAAGCCGACATGCACAAAGAGGCTTCAGAAATAACTAATATTTTACAAAAAATAGCTCAAGACAATTACTCTCCATTAAAAAGAATGGATGCTTTAGCACCTAGAGAAGAAGAATCTAAAAATTCATTTTTTCAAAAGAATTTTCAAAAAATGGATTCTTTAATTAAATCAATGGCAGCAGGTACTGGTGTAGAAGTAAATTTTAGAGAAATTAGCGATTGGGGTACAGGTTGGCGTATATCTATACCAGTACCATATACTGATGAAATAGTTGCAGCTATAGCGGCAGCAAAAAAAACTGGAGCTTCTGTTGTAGATTATGCTCAAATGCCAAAAACAAAACGTATGCTTGACCAATATGTTAATAAGTGTAATGCGCAAATTATAACAGCATTAAATGCACAGTTTCCTGGCTGGAACAAGTTTGCTATTATTGCAATTCATGCAAATGTAAATAGAGAAAAATATGGCAATGATGTGCCCCAATTTAAACCATTTGGTACATATTTAGGAAGTGGCACTGGATATCATGAAAATTTTAATGAGCAACCAGATCAAAAATGATTAAAAAAAGCGTATTTGAAGATGAATTAATTAGGGGTATGCAATTGCAATTAGCTGCTAATGAACAATCTGCAGCTATTGATAATTTGGGCACCGCAGTAGAGAATCTACACTCAGCAGTTGAAGTATTTGAAGAAGCCGGAATGAAAGTAGAAGCTGATGCAGTATTAGATATTCTATTAAAATTTGCGAAAGACCACAGAAAAGTAGTTGATCCACACACTAAAGGATTAACTTCTGAGAAAATGATTGCTAATTGGAAAGAACACGGTTCATGGTTTAAT
>Ga0315284_10003036_pt1 | contig 23899 bp, 18 predicted proteins | sample YL17G09_16_MG_FD_203696 | JGI IMG/M metagenome (GOLD analysis project Ga0315284, IMG submission 203696) | Sediment microbial communities from Yellowstone Lake, YNP, Wyoming, USA - YL17G09_16 | ecosystem: Environmental > Aquatic > Freshwater > Lake > Sediment | place: USA: Wyoming | collected...
GTCGGCGGCGATTTTTTCTTGGACAAGATACTCAACCCTTCTTTTCTCTTGGTCTGTTAAAGCCTTGGGATGAGTGAAATCAAATCGTAGGTGTTTCGAACACACCAAACTCCCTTGTTGCATAACAGATTCACCGAGAACCTGTCGAAGCGCCCACTGTAAGAGGTGGGTAGCTGTATGATTCTTCTTTGTGTCCTCCCTCTTCCTGTCAACAGAAGCAGTTGCCCTTGCACCGGTTGTGAAACTACCTTTTGCAACCTTTCCCCAATGAATGACTGTTTCACCTAATTTCTCCGTTGTCTCGACAATGAAATCTCCGCTATTTGACTTTATAATGCCGCAGTCACCAGATTGGCCGCCCATTTCGGCATAGAAGCAGGTCTCCTTAAGAACCAGACCGTACTCTTGAGTAGAATGCGCACTAATACTGCCCACCATAATGTTGGCCTTATCTTCTAAGTCAATGATATTGGTAACAGTAGACTCACATGTATCTGTTTTGTATTTCAGTGAGTCGTCTGTCGGGGATAAATACACCGATCCAAGTAGGTTGGTTAGAGAATCGACTTTTTGAGCGGCCCTTGCACGGGTGCGCTGCTGGTCCATCAGCTCTTCAAAACCGGCTTTATCTACTTTGAGGCCGCGTTCCTGTGCCATAAGCTCGGTCAGGTCTAATGGAAAGCCATAAGTATCATAAAGCTGAAAGGCATCTTCACCGCCGATGGTTTTACCGGCTGTTTTTGCTGCGCGTTCGGCAGCGTCTGAGAAGATTTCAATACCTCTGTCGAGTGTTCTGCCGAAGGCGGCTTCTTCAGATTCGATTACGGTTGAGACGTGGTCGGCCCTGGCCTTTATCTCCGGGAAGGCCTCGCCGAGGCAGTCAACAACTACCGGCACAAGCTTATACATAAACGGCTCGTGCATCCCCAGCTCTCTGCCGAACCTCGATGCCCGGCGGAGCAGCCGCCGTATCACGTATCCGCGGCCTTCATTGGATGGTGCCGCCCCATCGGTTATCGCAAAGACAACAGCTCGAATGTGGTCGGCTATAACTCGAAAGGCGTTGTCGGTATTGCTGCCCAGCCGAGAAGTATATTTGTGGCCGCTTATGTCACCGGCGGCGTCGATTATCGGCATAAACAGGTCCGTATCGTAATTGCTCCTTTTGTTCTGAAGGACCGCAACGACCCTCTCCAGACCCGCCCCGGTGTCAACGTATTTGGCCGACAGCGGCACAAGGTTGTTGTTGGGCTGGCGGTTGTATTGTATGAAAACAAGATTCCACAGCTCGATAAATCTTGCGCAGCCGCCGTTGACCCGGCATTTGTGGCCGCGGACGTTTTTCATATCGCAGGCATCCGGCCCGAGGTCAATATGGATTTCGCTGCAGGGCCCGCAGGGGCCCGTGTCGCCCATCTCCCAGAAATTGTCCTTTCTGCCGAAAGCTAAAACCCTGTCGGCGGATATCGGCGTAGCTTTGGTCCACAAATCAGCGGCCTCATCATCTCTCGGCAAATTGTCCGCCGGGTCGCCTCCAAAAACCGTCGCCCACAATCGGTCCGCTTCGATACCCCAAATTTTCGTAAAAAGCTCCCACGCCCACTGGATTGCCTCTGCCTTGAAGTAGTCGCCGAAGGACCAGTTGCCGAGCATTTCAAAAAAGGTGTGGTGGTAGGTGTCCTTGCCCACTTCTTCAAGGTCGTTGTGTTTGCCGCTGACTCGAAGACACTTCTGACTGTTGACCGCACGCCGATAAGGCGGGGGCACAAGCCCGAGAAATATGTCCTTGAACTGGTTCATCCCTGCGTTGGCGAACAGCAGCGTCTCATCGCCAATGGGCACAATCGGCGAGCTGGGCACAAAGTGATGGCCTTTACCTTTGAAAAAGTTTATAAAGCCGTTTCGTATTTCTTTCGCAGTAAGCATCGAAAATCAAAGCCGCCTTAAAATTTCAAATTTCAAAAACAATCAGTCTTCATCTATTTTGCATTTTGATTTTTGCTTTATTGTTACGCCAGTCCTTTTGCAGCGAGGACTTTATTTTTTATTTCTCCGCAGAGGTCTTTGTTTTCGATGAGATATTTTCTGGCGTTGTCCCTGCCCTGGCCGAGCCGGATGTCACCGTAGTTCAGCCACGCGCCGCCTTTTTCGACCACATTGCAGGCAAGGGCCAAATCGAGCAAATCGCCCTCGTAGCTGATGCCGCTGTCAAACATAATGTCGAACTCGCCCTCGCGGAAAGGCGGCGCGATTTTGTTTTTCACCACCCTGGCCCTGACCCTCGAACCGACGACGCCGGTGTTGTCTTTTATGGTCGTTATACGCCGCAGGTCGATTCTGATGGAGCTGTAAAATTTAAGCGCCATTCCGCCGGTAGTGGTTTCGGGATTGCCGAACATCACGCCGATTTTCATACGAATCTGGTTTATGAACACGAGAGCAGTCTTGCTTTTGCTGATGATAGCGGAGAGCTTTCTCATTGCCTGGCTCATTAGTCTTGCCTGCAGCCCGATATGACTGTCGCCCATCTCGCCTTCAATCTCTGCCCTCGGTGTCAGTGCGGCAACCGAGTCGATGACAATCACGTCAACGGAATTGGATTCTATCAGCATCTCAGTGATGTCGAGGGCCTGCTCGCCGGTGTCGGGCTGGCTGATGAGCAGACTGCTGACATCGACACCCAGTCTTTTGGCCCAGGTTGTGTCGAGGGCGTGCTCGGCGTCAATAAATGCGGCGACACCGCCTGCTCGCTGAGCGCTGGCGATTATGTGGAGCGCAACGGTCGTCTTGCCGGACGACTCCGGCCCGAATAGTTCGGTTACTCTGCCACGCGGGACGCCTGCTCCGCCCAATGCGATGTCCAGCGACAGCGAACCGGTGCCGATGCCCCGGACCCTGGCGTATTTGTGCTCGTCCATCTGCATAATGGCGCCCTGGCCGTATTGCTTTTCGATCTGCGCAATTACTCGCTGCAGCGCCGTCTCTTTGCCGGTTGCCGTTGGTTCAGTCTCAGCCTTTTTTACCTTTGTCATTTTTCGCCTCCAACCACGAAGTTAAAAACTAATACTATTTCAAATTCACAGTTGATTTTGCACTTTTATTGTAATTTGTAATTTCCTAACAGGGTATAGGCTGGGCCTTGCGGCGTCAACTGGCTCTGATAGACCGACACCGAATCAGCCGGCATTGTCCCGAGCTTAAAGTCCTTGTATTTGTCAACTACTTGCGCAAGCTTGAGGCCCGCCCTCGAGTCTTTCACTCTGCATAATGTCAAATGGCCGGTGAACTCTCTATCTTCTTTTGGATAGCCCGCCGAGACAAGCTGCTGTTCAAGGTCCTCCTGCAGCTTCAGCATCTCGTCGCATCCACATCCTGCGCCGACCCACAAAACCCTGGCGCTCTTGCCGCCGAAGTGGCCCACCGATTCGACCTTCAGCTCGAAGTTTTTGTGCCGGCCCGCAACTTCTTTGGCTATGTTACAGACCTCGACAGCCTGCTCATCTTTAATCTCGCCGAGGAAATTCAACGTCAGGTGTATCGCCCTCGGCTCGACCCATTTGACGTCACCTCTCCTGATGTCGGCGCTGTCTGCTAATTCGTGCTGCAAATCGCCCAGTGCAGCCCGTATTTTATCATTTATGTCTATTGCAATGAAACAACGCATATTCAGTCCCCGGTCCTTGGTCGTTAGTCCGCCTCTGACGGATTAAAAATGCGTTAATTTTCGCAAAGTTTCAAGTCTTTTATCTATTTCGTTTTTGGTAATAGACGTAAGTCCCTGCAGCGAAAAATCGGAAATTGTGAACGATGCTGCCGCTGTGCCGTAGGCAACAGCTATTTTCAGGGTGTCAAAATCCGTCTTACCCGTCTGCGCCAGATAACCCAGAACCGCGCCTGCGAAACTGTCGCCTGCACCCGTGGGGTCTGTGACATCGGCGGCCGGATAGGCCGGCAGGATAAACTGATGACCTTCCGCATCGCACGTTATCGACCCCGATTCACCCTTCTTGATAATCACCACGCTCGGCCCCATATCCAGAATCTTCCGGGCGGCCCGGATTAAATTCAAGTCCGCCGCCAGCATCTTGGCCTCGTCTTCGTTGATTATAAGGCAATCGATTCTTTCCAGCAGCACATTTAAGTCCGCCCGGCAGTTCTGAATCCAGCAGTTCATCGTGTCGGCGGCCACAAAGAGCGGCTCATCGATTTGCCCGAGCATCTCCAGTTGCAGCTTGGGGGTCGTATTTGCGAGAAAGACGAATTTGCTGTCCCTGAATCGCTCGGGCACGGTCGGCGGGTGTTCGGCGAGCACATTCAATTCCAGGCAGTCGGTCGTCCTGTCATCCATATCATCGCGATAAGAACCGGCCCAGCGAAAGGTCTTGCTATGCGGCCTTATCTCCAGCCCGGTCAGGTCCACGTTTTTGCCGGCAAAGACCCCGGCCAAGTCAAATGGGCAGTCGTCGCCAATGACGCCTATTAACCTGACCGGCGAAAAGAAACTCGCCGCCATACTGAAATACACGGCCGACCCGCCGAGACAATTTTCACGGACACCGTGAGGCGTCTTGACTGTATCAATCCCTATCGAGCCGGTTACCAGTAACGACATTTGTTTATTTCCCGATTAGTAAAACTTCTTCTGACTGGTTTGTGCTCAGGACATACTTATAGTCCGTGCGTTTTAATTCTTCCACCTCGGATTTATATTTTTTTAACAAAGCCGCCAGCTCGGTAATGGATGGAATCCCATCGGACCTATATGAAACCACCAAAATGCTGTTCTTGAATTTGTCGAATAACCGGTCGAAAGCGGGCATTATTTTATTCTTGTCTGTCCAGACAGAATCTGTCCCTTTTAGTCTTCTGTGCTTAGTTCTATAATCAATCATGTCAGGCCATTTGGAGTAATTGACCAACCCCTCTAAAAAGTGATAAAAACCGAGGTAATCAACACCCACTCCTTTCTGTGAAATGTATGGGGTGTCAATGTACACAAGGTCGAAATCACCTTCTATGTCAAAGGCATCCGAATTGAGGGCCGTGTTTTGCTGTCCATTGGAGAACACCGCCTGGTTGGCCTCGTGAACAAATTGCCGGAAGTGGACCTCAAAGGGTGTATCCCATGTTGTCTTATTCCCAAAATTTCTCTTAACATCCGAGAATCTTATATAAAGGTTTTTCCTGTGAAAAAGATTGAAGGGCCTCTTGATAATACAGGCCTGAAAGAGAGCGAAGTATGCGACGGCCTTTTTGTAGAAATCATCAATCAAGTCAATGTTGGTGACGACCATATCGAGCCATCGATTTTCTTCGTCAGCGAAGTAGATGTCCTTAAATGTATCGTAGATAAACGTTGGGTACTGTATGGACTCGTGCCTTCTGAGAAGAAAGTCAATTTCGTTATCTGTAAGCTTCGTTTGGCTGTTCTCAATTAGGGCGGTCCCGATATACCAGTTGAACTGCAACATATCATTATAGGTGACCTGCTTACCCTTATATTTCAGCATATAAGCAACGCTTCCTGTGCCTCCAAAAGCATCCAGAGCGCTATCGAAATCGAGCTCACAAAGGGTGTCCCAAATCCAGTCAACTATTTTAAGCTTGCTGCCTTGGAATCGCGTCGATGGAAACAGGGCGTCATCTTCTATGAAGACCATCTGGTGCTTATTAATGCTGTTGGCTTTCGCTCGCATCAACTATCTCTTCAGCTTTTTGTACTGTTCATACTCTTTCAGGTTTCTATATGGGGCATTTTTTAAGTCAACGGCTCTTGCCATGTCTTTTGTGAGATAATACATCCAATAGTCGTCAAAAACGTCTTCTCCGAGTGTTACGAAAGGCCCTTTGCCCTGCACCAGTTCGTCAATTTTTGTGACAGAACCTATGTTCTTCGTGTTGCCGCTGCCCGGCCGGCCTTGAGCGATCTTATATTTCTCTTGGACAAAGAAGCAGAAGTCTCTTACAACGGATGTGATATTTTGCAGCTCGTTCAGTCTATAGATTTTTCTTTCGTCGGACGCCTGCTCCGCTCTGGAACATATTACGCCCAAAACAAAATGGCCTGCATATTGTTCGTAAGGAAATGTGATGTTCTTTTTGCTCGATCTGTTGCGGAAATATCCTGTAAAGGCGCCTAATGTCATTCCGTTGACTTCTCTGTCGTTTTTCCTGTAAGTGCTCTTCAAATCAAGCGCAAACTTGTGGTTCTTGTCGTCAACAAATGTAATGTCGGGGTAAAAATTCTGTTCTTTACATAGAACCATCTTGAGTGAGTTCTCTTCGGCGAATCGGCAGATTTTTGGGAAAAGCAGCAGTTCCATTATTTTTGACACGACTTTGGTGTCGATGGAGATTGTATAGATATTCTTTGCGATATCTATAAAACCCTTCACTACCCAGTCTCCGTTCGGGGAGGAAACCGTGGAGTTAAATAGTTCGATGTACTTCAAGAGTTTATCTCTGAAATGTTTTTTGAGTTTTTCTCTCTCGTCTGCCTTAATCATACATTCACCCTCTGAACTTCCTCATGGTGATGTCTATTCTGGCCAAAGTTTTTTCTTTGCTTAACATTTCGACCGAATCAAATATGGGCGGGCTTATTGTAGAGCCGCAAATTGCGACGCGCAGCGGCTGGGCGATTTCGCCAAGACCGACCTGTTTTTCTGCGGCCAGGGAACGCAGCATATTTTCAATGGACTCCTTGCTGAAGGGCTCGAGCACGGCCAGTTTCTCACGAAGGACAGGCAAGATGGCCCGGCCGCCGTCCTTCAGTAAGACCTTCTCAACGGCTTTTTGGTCGTACTTGATTTTATCGTTTGGCAGGAAAAGGAATCCGGCCTTGCGATCAATTTCCGCCAAGGTCCTTGCGCCTGCACATATTTCCAGGATTCTCGCGAGCTTCTTATCATCGTCGGCAGGAATCAGCGATTTTGCGGTCTTTAAGTAGTCCTTGAAGTGCTGAAGGAGCTTTTCTTTGGGGGTCATCCGGATGTGCTCGGTATTGAAAGCGAGCAGTTTTTTTCGGTCAAAGAGACTATTGCTCTTTGTCAGTCTGCCTAAGTCGAACGATTTGATTAGCTCATCCAGCGGCATAATCTCCCGCTGGTCCCCCGGATTCCAGCCGAGCAGCGCAAGGAAATTCACCATTGTCTCAGGCAGATAGCCGCTTTTGAAAAAATCCACGATATTGATTTCCGGCAGCGGCACGTGAAGGTGCTGAGCCATTAAGTCAATGTTGGGCATATCAGGCGTACTCTTGCCGCCAATAAAATCCTCAAGGTCTTCGCGTGTAATGCCGCCAGAATCCGCAAGTTTGTCAAGGTCAATACCCCCCCTCAATTTGATTGCATCGCGAAGCACCTTAGGCCGTTCACGTTTTGAGAGCTTACCTCCGCTGTCACTTACAGTAACGGACATATGAACATATTTTGGCAGCGGCGCAGCAGGGAAAAGGGCCTGCCAGAGCGCCTGCTGGGCGGGCGTGTTCATCAGATGTTCCTGGCCGCGGATGACGTGCGTAATCTTCATCAGGTAGTCATCGACCACGCAGGCAAAATTATAGGTGGGCATCCCATCCGATTTCTGTATGATAAAGTCGCCTATTTGAGCGGTGTCGAAGGCGACCTCGCCCCTGACGATATCATTGACGACAATGGTTTCATTTTGCGGCATGGCGAAACGAACCGTCACCGATTGGCCCTGGGCACGTGCCTTCTCGGTATCTTTTGCATCAGGAAAACTCTCAGGACGGCAATAAATAAAACCCTTCTTCTGGGCCTCGGCCTCGCTGCGAAGCTCCTCAAGCTCTTCCGTGGTGTCGAAGCAGTAATAGGCCTTTTGCTCATCTAATAGTTTCTTTACGTATTTGTCGTAGAAATCCATACGCTGGGATTGAAAATACGGCCCGTTTGGGCCGCCGACTTCGGGGCCTTCGTCCCAGTCGATGCCGAGCCAGCGCAGGTCGTTTATGACCTGCTGCGTTGCTGTTGGAGTGTTGCGTTTAAGGTCGGTGTCCTCGATGCGCAGGATAAAAATCCCGCCGGTCTTGCGGGCCCACAGCCAGTTAAAAAGGGCCGTCCTCCCTCCGCCTACGTGCAGATAACCCGTCGGCGATGGCGCAAATCGTGTTACAACTTTCCCTGACATACCTTATGACTCCTTGTTGCTCGTGGGATACCAGAAGATATTAGCGTAAGCCACTGAATACTCTTTGTCAAGAGTTACACGCACAAACATTAAAGCCGTCACCCCGAGCGCAGTCGAGGGGTCTATTTTTGAATAGATTTCTCCGCTTTGCCCCCGTTTCTGTCTTCGACAGAAGACACGGGGGCTTCGGTCGATCCCTCGACCCTGCTCGGGACAGGAATGACAGTATGTCTTCTCTGCAAGGAGAAATCAATCAGGATTCATACCACCCCTGACTGATATCATTCCAGTTTGGGTTGAGTGAATCTATGAGCTTGACTTTCTTTTCCCGTCTCCACGCTTTGAGCTGTTTTTCTCGCCGGACTGCTGAAACAGGGTCTCCCAGTGTCTCAAAATACAAAAGGCGCTCGACATTGTACTTATCCGAAAAGCCGGGAACGGAATGCTTTTTGTGCTGGTCAACCCTCCTTTTGATATTGCTGGTAAGACCGACATAAAGGGTTCCGGACCTGCTGGTCATAATATAAACATAGTAGGTTTTCACAACATCATTTTAGCCATCCAGAAACGACCCCGAAAGATGGAAGAAAATTTGTTTTAATAGATTTCTCGACCCCGATAAACGGCATCGGGGCTCGAAATGCCCCCCGCCGCCCTTCGGGCTATGGAGGGCATTTGGCACAGGCGGAGCGGAAGAGCATCGTGCTAAGATAGCGGTCGCCGCGGTCGGGTATAATGGTAACAACCGTGCCGGACTTCATCCCCTCGGCGACACGCAGAGCGCCGGCCACGGCGGCGCCGCTGGATATGCCGGCGAAGATGCCTTCTTCGGATGCTAAACGCCGGGCCATTTCAAATGCCTCCTCATCATTTATGGTTATTATGTCGTCTAATTGGGACCTGTCGTAAATGTCGGGAACAATTGATTCAGTCATATTCTTTAGACCCTGAATGGCGTGGCCGCGAGGAGGTTCGATACCGATGATTTTGATGTTCTTTGATTTTTCTTTCAGATACCGTGACACGCCCATAAGCGTCCCCGTGGTGCCCATACCTGCGACAAAGGCGTCGATTTGGCCTTTGGTCTGCGCAAAGATTTCCGGTGCGGTTGTCTCATAATGAGCCAGCGGATTATTCGCATTAGTAAACTGGTTCGGCATAAAGTATTTATCGGGGTTGTCGTTTAGGATTTTGTGGGCCATTCTTATTGCCCCATCGGTGCTTTCCCGCGCAGGCGTAAGCACAACCTCGGCGCCGTAGGCCTCGAGGATGTGACGGCGTTCGGTGCCGACACACTCAGGCAGTGTGAGTCTGACGTGATAGCCCTTGGATGCCCCTATCATAGCCAGAGCTATACCCATATTGCCGGAGGTGGGTTCGAGGATGGTTTTGCCTTTGGCCAGCTGCCCGGACTGCTCGGCCTTATTTATCATATAAAGCGCCGGGCGGTCTTTGACCGAGCCGCCGGGGTTATTGCCTTCGAGCTTGGCAAAGATTCTGACCTTCGAATTATGTTCGAGATTCTTTAACTCCACCAGCGGCGTATTGCCAATCGCAGAAAGTATGTCCATCCAATTTCTCCAGACTTATATATTCACAAAGACGGCCGGCATAATAGCAAAAATGAGGCGAATTGTCCATCGCCTGCCAATATTTTTGCTGCCGTGTCAGCAAACTGGACGCAATAGTGGTAATATGCTACACTGACACCGCAACAGCGTTGTTTGATTGAGCTTAAATTATACAGAAGGCCGAACGAGAACCTCTGATATGTCGGACAGCAAACAAAATAGAAATGGTAGAACAGAAAAAGGCGCAGGTGAAAGGCCGGAGCGGGCGGATTTTATTCGGCAGATTATCGTCGAAGACCTCAAAACCAATAAATGGGGCGGTCGGGTCGTGACCCGGTTTCCGCCTGAGCCGAACGGCTATCTGCACATCGGGCACGCCAAAAGCATCTGCCTGAATTTTGGCATCGCGGCGGAGTTCGCCGGCAGGTGTCACTTACGGTTTGACGACACAAATCCCACAAAGGAAGAAGAGGAATACGTTGAGGCCATAAAAGAAGATGTCCGCTGGCTCGGGTGGGACTGGAAAAAGCACCTTTACTTTGCATCCGACTACTTTGACCAGATGCACGAGTGCGCCGTCGAGCTTATCAAAAAAGGAAAAGCTTATGTCTGTGACTTGAGTGCTGATGAAGTAAGAGACCATCGCGGCACTTTGACCCGGCCGGGCAGGGATAGTCCGTACCGCAACCGTTCAATTGAGGAGAGCCTGGATTTGTTTGAGAGGATGCGGGCAGGCGAGTTTCCCGATGGCTCACGCACCCTGCGGGCAAAAGTCGATATGGCACATCCGAATTTGAATATGCGCGACCCGGTTATGTATAGAATCCTGCACGCAACCCACCACCGAACGGGCGATAAGTGGTGCATTTATCCGATGTATGACTGGGCGCACGGCCTTGAAGATTCCATCGAAAATATCACCCATTCAATCTGCACGCTCGAATTTGAGAACCATCGGCCGCTGTATGACTGGTTTCTCGATGAGCTTGGCGTTTATCATCCGCAGCAGATAGAATTTGCCCGGCTCAATCTGACCTTTACCGTGATGAGTAAGCGCAAACTTCTGCAACTGGTGCAGCAGGGCCGCGTCCGCGGCTGGGATGACCCGCGGATGCCGACAATATGCGGCCTGCGCAGACGCGGCTATTCGCCGCAGGCAATTCGCGAGTTCGCCGGGCGTATCGGGGTCAACAAATTCAACAGCACCGTCGATATCGCGCTGCTGGAACATTGTGTGCGAGAGGACCTGAACAAGACTTCTCCTCGCGTGATGGCGGCGCTCCGGCCGCTCAAGGTAATCATTGACAATTATCCGCCCGGCAAGATCGAACAAATGCAGGCCATAAACAACCCCGAAGACCCGGACGCCGGCACGCGGATGGTGCCTTTCTCGCGGGAGCTTTATATCGAGCAGGACGATTTTATGGAGGTCCCGCCTAAAAAGTTTTACCGCCTGGCTTCGGGCCGGGAGGTCCGGCTGCGATACGCATACTTTGTTCGCTGCACGGGCGTCGTGAAAGATTCCAGCGGCAATATAGTGGAGCTGCACTGCACTTATGACCCCGCGACGCGCGGCGGTGACGCCCCGGATGGCCGCAAGGTCCAGTCAACAATGCACTGGGTTTCGGCAGCGCATGCTCTGCCGGCGGAGGTCCGGCTGTATGACAATCTGTTCACAAAAGAAAATCCCGATGATGTGCCGGAGGGCGAGGATTTCACATCAAGTCTGAACCCGAAGTCGCTGGAGGTTTTGGCTGGCTGCCGGGTCGAGCCGTCTTTGAAGGGCGCAAAGCCGCTCAATCGTTATCAGTTTGAACGGCTGGGCTACTTCTGCGTTGACCCTGATACTTCGGGCGACAAGCTTATATTCAACCGGACTGTAACCCTGCGTGACGAATGGGCGAAAATCCAGAAGGCACAGAAAAGTTAGCGAAACGGCAGTGTGGCGGATGGGAGATGTTTCTTATTTGGTTAGAATCATTTTTAGGGAAGCCAGAAGCAATAGTGTACCGAATATTTTTCGCAAGATGGGCTCCGGTATTGCAGTGACAAATTTAGCGCCGATTAGGCCTCCCACAAAAAAACCCAAACATATAAGTGCTGCTGCCTTTAGTTGGACGAAACCGGCCTTGTAGTATATCCACGCGGCGAGCAGGCCGATTGGCGGCACCATTAACGCCAGTGTTGTGCCCTGGGCGGTATGCTGTGAGAAGCCAAACAAAAGCACCAGTACGGGAATTATGATTATTCCTCCGCCGAGGCCCATTAAGCCGCTAAGAACTCCGGCAGCCAGGCCGAGGGATAAATACGCAAGTATTTTCATAATGTCGTAATCACTCATATCGTAACCACTCCTTTCGATGAACAGGCTGAGTTTAACCTTTTCACCCGAACAGTTCGGCGAATTTCTGCTCGATGTTGGGGCTTTCGCACAGCGCCTGGCCGACCAGGACCGCTTTTACGCCGACCGCCTTTAGCTTTTCAACATTGGCTCTTGTTTTTATTCCGCTCTCCGCGACCAGTTCGTTTTTGTTATCGAGAAGTCCGGCCAACCTGCTGGTCGTATTCAAATCCACCTCCATCGTGGGCAGGTCCCGGTTATTAATTCCCAAAACACTGTATCCTTTTTTTGGAAAGCCCACTATGCTGCGGACCGCCAGCAGGGTGTCTGCCTGGTGGACCTCCAACAGGACCGTTAAAGTCAGTTCGGCTGCGGCTATCATAAGGTCCATCAGCTCCCCGGGCTTCAAGGCTTCTGCTATCAATAGTATTGCATCAGCTCCGGCGGCACGCGATTCATACACCTGCCAGATGTCGATAATGAAGTCCTTGCGCAAAATGGGCAATTCGACTACCTTGTGTATTTGCGCGATATATTCGAGCTGGCCCTGGAAATATTTTTCATCGGTCAGAACGCTGATTGCATCGGCTCCGCATTTTTCGAAGACTCGTGCGATTGCAACAGGGTCGAAGTCCGCGCGAATCACCCCTGCGGAAGGCGAGGCCTTTTTGATTTCTGCAATAACATTTATGCCGCGACTATTGGGCTTAGTGACAGCTTTGTAGAAGTTGCGGCATTTGGGAAGGGCGTGGACTCGGTCTTGAAGCTCTTCGATGCTCGTCTTTGATTTTCGATAGCTTACTTCAGCCCTTTTGTCGGCAATTATTTTATCCAATATACTTGCCAATGTCGTTCACCCTGCGACCTTGACGTAGCTCATACGGATTTCGTGGAGGGCGTTCTCAAGAAGTCTCTCTTCCTGTTTGGTCAGGTTGCCTTTGGTCTTCTGCTGAAGCATCTCGAGCACGTCGATATTGTATTTTGCCAGCGAAAGGTCCGGCTCTCTTTGCTGCCCCTCTATCTCCAAAAGGCCCAGTGCAAATAAAGTCTGCGTCGCGAGCATACTTACCAGCGCCGCGAAATCGCTCTTCGGCAGAGGCCCGCGAGGCCGGCGGCCTTGCTCTTTTTTCTTATCGGCCTCTTCCTGCGCAGCCAGTATCTCCTTTTCCTTTTGTGCTTCCTTTTTCCAGTCCTCATCTATTATTATCTTTTTCTCTTCTTCAGCCATATCTAAATCTCCTTATAAGTCCCGCTTTTCTCCCAAAATACACAGCGGATTATCTTTTCCGATATTTTCTCATATCTCTGTCAACATCACGTTTTTGTTGCTGTTCCGCAATCGTCCTGCGCTTGTCGTATTGTCTCTTTCCTTTGGCCAGCGCCACTTCTATCTTTGCAAACCCCCTGTTACTAAAGTAAATCCGCAGCGGCACGAGCGTAAAGCCCCGCTGTTCGAGTTTGGTTCTTATCCTGCGTATTTCGGATTTATGAAGTAATAATTTTCTTTTCCTGACCGGTTCGTGGCCGACAATCCCGCCCGGATCAGTCTGGTACTGCGCAATCTTGGCGCCTACGAGCCAGCACTGGCTGTTTTCGACCCTCGCGTATGAGCCGGTAAGGTCGGCCTGCGCGGCCCGCAGAGATTTTACCTCGCTGCCCAGCAGCTCCAGCCCCGCCTCGAACCTCTCAATAAGCTCAAAGTTCCCGTAGGCCTTTTTATTGACCGTTACTTCCCTGAAGGCGGATTGCTTGTCCTTGCCATTTTGCGATTTTGCAGCCATTGATGTTATGATAGCAATTGCAGGCCGATTTTGCAATCCGCCTTTGAGACACAACTGCCCCGAAGGTCAGGAGGATTTTTCCTGATTTACGGCGATCTGGGAATCGTGAGAGTGGCAACTGTTCGCACCACAGTTACCTGGCGATGGAATCGCAACCTGACTGAAAGCCTTAGTCCCTGTCGTCTTTGTCGGCGGCAAGCAGTTTCGCCCTGGAATATTGGGCCGATGAAAACCGGCCCACCCAGCTACAGGACCAGCGGTCAAAAAGGACAATTTTGCCCATTGTTCCGCCCTTGGCGGAGTTGATTTCAAAGATAGTGCTCTGCTTCCACGCGGCAAGCTCATCTGCGATTTGTTTAGACTGTAACTGCGGCAGGACCAATCTGGAAGATTCGAGCGGGTCGCTTTTAAGGTCGAAGCTGTAAACCGTTTTACCTGTAGGCTCATATACGAGCTTCCGGTCGCCCTGGACAAACCCGACAGGCCCTGCCTCCATCCAGCAAGAGAAATATATCTTCCGCTCGGAAGGAATAGGGCCAAGCGCATCAATACCCTCAAAGCCGGTTTCCCATTCGCCGGGCGCCCGGCGAGTTTCAAAACCCAACAGGCCCAGTAAAGTCGTCGCCAAATCGATGGAGCTGACCGGCTCAGTGACTTTTGTTCCGGGTTCGACCAGAAGCGGAACCCGCATCACCCAGGGCACTCGCAGGACTTCTTCAAACGCGATTCGCTCGTGTGCGAAAAGACCGTGCTCGCCGAAGGCCTCGCCGTGGTCGCCGATTACACAAAGAATCGTCTCGTCCGTAAGGCCCAGCTTGGCAAGCTCCGTATCGAGCGCCGCCAGGAACTTGTCCGTATAAGAAATCGCCTGCAGATAACGTTGCAGCGGCTCCCCGGCAGGTGCGCCAAACCATTTGGGCACCTCATAAGGGTCGTGCGTAACCGAGCACATAATCACCAGGCAAAAAGGACCTTCGTCTGCTTTTATCCAGTCAACAACGGGAGTCAGCATCGCAAACTCATCGGAGGCAAAGTATCCCACAAATGCGTTCGGGTCGTTCAAATCATCCCTTGCCCAGAACTTGTCAAACCCGAGGTTATAGATTAGCCCCGGCCAGCATTCGAAGTTGCCCTTGGCGGATTCGAAACACGCGGTTCGAAAATGTAACTTGTGCTTGAGAACAGAAGGAACGGCAATATAAGGCTTTGCCGCAGGGACCGCCTCCGATAGGTCATGAGATGCAGAAGGAAAACGCCCCGTCAAAAGTGCGAATAATGCCTTGTTAGTGTGTGGCACCGATGAGCGGGCATTTGTGAACTCCACACCCTGTTTGGCCAGTGCTCCGAGGTATGGAGTCAAACCGGCCTGTTCATTTGCAAGCGAAGTATATTTATATTGAATGCCTTCGAGGACAACTATGACGACATTATAGTTCGGCCTATCTTCTCTCAAAGTCAGCGCGTTTTCAAGCTGGTCATAGGCAGGTATTTTTCGTCTTGCCCTGGCGGACTCAGACCCTGATTCACCACGCCAGGTGGAATCAGAGGGAAGAATACTCATTACGGCCCGCAATTGGGAATTGCAGGACAGTTCTTTGGACACAGTCTGTCCGGGGTTGTATGTAGTCTGCCAAAAGGCGGCGGAACCGCGCGCCAGAAGAGGGACAAAAATAAACAAGATAGACACGGTAATTCTATTGCCGAAGTGCCCCCAACTATAACGCGGCGGCAGCGGCTTCGCCAAAACAAATGATATAAAAGCAATGGCTACCGCACTGGGACCAAGCAGGGCCACAGCCGCCCCGGGCATCTTTATAAGGTTAACGCCAACCATTCTCAACGAGTTTACCGGGTCATAAAGCAGCGGCAAAAAGGCGGCCGGCAAAATCTGTGTGCCGGTCCTTATCAGCCACCCTGCGTTGAGCACCGACCACGTGCAAACGATTGCCGCGATAATGGTAGCCATCCGAAGGACCGATTTTCGGGGCCGGAAAAAGCACGCAGCCGCAAGGACAAGCTCGATTCCTGATAGTACGGAGATGTCGGTAAGTATCCACGCGGGATATTGACTGATGAGGTTTGTCCGCCAGGAGTGGAAAAATTTCACCCCAAGTGTGCAAAATAGCGCGGCAAACACCAGAATACTGTAGGCCCGCGGACTAAAAAGCCCGCGCAGACGCCGGACCACAAAGCTCTTTCTGACCTTGCCCCCGGACTGTGAACCGTGATTATTCATACCATAATGATACCAAATGCTCTTCCAAATTACAATATCGTCAGATAAGTTCTCCTGAAATAAGCGGCGAAACTCTTTTTTTGACCCTGTCTGCTGTTTGAGGTTCTAAATTCTATACTTCTCCGGCTGGTCTTCTGTTCTTGCCTGTCATATTTTTGGTCGAGTCGCCAAGGTCCTCCCGCATCTTTTCAACCAGGTCCGCAAGCCGCGATACCACGTCCGGATGCCGTGCCGAAATGTCTTTCTGTTCGCTTATGTCTTCTTTGAGGTCAAATAGCGATAAGCCTATTTTGGTTTGCTCGTAGTTTGCCGGCTGCCCTCCTGTGCCGCCCTTTTTGCCGGCGAGTGTGCGGTAGCCGTGAGGCAGGTGCAGTTTCCACCTGCCGCTTCGCACCGCCTCCAGCGCCCAGCCATTGTAGTAGAAAAATGCCTCGTATGTCCCCTTGGCCCCCCGCTGCCCCGACAGCAAAGGCCGGATGTCCTTGCCGTCAATGGGTAAAGAAGGCGGTTTGGCACCGGCGAGCTTCGCCAGAGTCGGCAGGATGTCCATCGTTGTGGCAAGTTCGCTGCAGATTACCCCGGAGGGAATTTTGCCCGGCCAGCGGCAGATACAGGGCGATCGCTGGCCTCCCTCGAACGATGTGCCTTTGCCCTCTCGCAAAGGACCGGCTGAGCCGGCGTGCTCACCATAGCTTAGCCAAGGCCCGTTGTCCGAGGTAAATAGCACCAGCGTATTCTCGTCGATGCCCATTCGTTTCACCGCCGCTAAAATCTGGCCGACCGACCAGTCAATTTCCATTATCACATCGCCGTATAGCCCCTGCCTGGATTTGCCCTTGAACTTATCGGAGACGTGCAGCGGCACGTGCGGCATCGAGTGCGGCAGATACAAAAAGAAAGGTCTGTTTCCATTTTTCTCGATGAATTTGACCGCCCGCTCGGTATACCAGGTCGTCAGTTTCGTCTGGTCGGGGTTGCGCTCAACGACAGTTTCGCCTTCTATAAGCGGCAGGTCGGGGTAGCTTTTGTCGGATGGGTGCTGCGGCCACATATCATTCGAATACGGCAGGCCGAAATACTCGTCAAAGCCGTGCCGCGTCGGCAGAAACTGCGGGTGATGACCGAGATGCCATTTGCCGTAGCACGCGGTGGCGTAACCGAGCGGCTTGAGGATTTCGGCGATAGTTTGCTCCTCGCTGTTTATGCCGATTGTCGCCTTCGGCCCGAGCACGTGCGGCAGACCCACTCGCTGCGGATAGCAGCCGGTCAGCAAGGCCGCACGCGAAGGAGTGCACACGGCAGCAGCCACGTAAAAATCCGTAAGGCGCATACCCTCGCCGGCCATGCGGTCAAGATTGGGCGTCTCGTCCGCCACGCCGTGTTGGCGGTTCGCTCCGAAACACCCGATGTCGCCGTAACCCTGGTCGTCGGTGAGAATAATAATAAAGTTCGGCAGGCGAGCCTGGTTCGTTTCGCAGGGCAATTTTTGCAAAGTTTTCGTGCATCCCGGCAACGCCAGCGATGCTGCGCCAGCGCCTACTGTTTTGATAAATTGCCGGCGGTCCATTTTAAGCGCCATAAATGGATTTCTCCTATCGGTTTTATCCTCAAACCCGGAATTCTTTCGGAACGGATAGACTATTTGTTAAGCAGCAACTGATGAATAATCGCCGCGATGAGCCAGGTAGCGAAACTTGCGGCAAGCACAATCCCCAGCGGCAGGTGTCTGCGAAAACAGAAAAATGCAACAATGAAAAACAAAACGCTCGGCACAAACCCCCACAAAATGCCCCTGCAGTAGTCGGTCATAAGATTAAAGTTGGAAGGATTGTCTGCGTACAGCCACACAAGGACGATGAGCGTGGTCAGCGGCATCGCCGCTATCAGGCCGGCCAACGTAGGCAGCTTCCGCCCGACCTGCGTGCAGAAAATAATCACGCCTACTGCAATCAGTAGTTTAATGAGAAATCGCATACCAAAGTGAGAACTGCCGCCGCTGCATGAAGAAACGCGGATAGAATAGGCCGCAAAAATGATGCAGCATGTTTGACATCAGAGCCGGTACTGATTCTACTTAATGAATCTGATAGTCAGCGGATATCGGTAGTGATAGCCGTTGTTGGCCTTGACTGCTGCAATCAGCAAAAAGACTAGGTCAAATATTACTACTGCCGGCAGCAGAACAGTACCGACGCACGCAAGAATCAGAAGGCCCGCAACAATTCCGTATATCAACATCGAGATTTGGAAATTGACGGCCTCTTTGCCCTGTTCATCTACGAAGGGATGCTCTTCCTTCTTTATCTGCCAGATAATCAGTGGGCCGACGACACAACCAATAGCGGGAATTATCAGGCCAGCAAGTCCCGCAAGGTGGCAGAACATTGCCCACATGCGGGCGTCCTTGTTGGACTCCAGTCCGCCCCCGGCCGGCTCTGCGGGCTGTTGTGTCGGGCCGCTATCGGGATTTTCCGGCCCGCCTGTTGCGGGCGGCAATTGCTCCTTTTTTGCCATACTCTAACTCCCTTCTGTCTGTAAATAATTTGACTGGACGAATTACCTGTTTTCTAACAAAGTCCGCCTGCCGCGTCAAGTATAATTCCACAAAACTGCCGTCAATTTTCTGCCCGGCCGCCCCCGGATGCACGCGGGCCGGCGTTACTGACATCGATGGGCTTTATGCCGACCTTGCCGGCAGGCGACTGCGGCGAGATATTTACGACGCCTTTTTCGTACCCGGCAAGAAGCGGGTCTTCAAAAACATTTGCCTCGTCAGGCTCCAGTGCGTAAGTGCCCGTGCGGTTGTAGTCTTTGAGCTTGTGGCAGTTGATTTGCCCCTTTGCGCTAAACAGGACATTGTTCTGCAGCGTCACAAGCGCATCGGGATTTTCAAACGATATGGCGTTCTTGGCATAAAGGATATTCTTCTCAAATATATAATTCGCCGACCTCGGGAACGTAAGGTTCATATCGCCGTCGCTGATAAAAACATTGTTGCGGATTGTGTTGCTCCTGGCCATATGATTGTGCGACGGCCGCACCACGCCGATTGACAGGTTCTCTTCGACCACACAATTCTCCGCCTGCTCATCGAGATAATAGGCGGAAGCGCCGTAGCCGCCCGTGTCGATAATGTCCCGGATAAAATTGCCTCGCAGAGTGATATTCTTGCAAAAGGTTATGTAGATGCCCGCTCCATCGTGGAGTTCTTTCATCGCGCGGTAGATGAGGTTGTGCTCGATGCGGTTATTCTGGCCGCTGCAGGTTACAGCAGAATAGGATGTATCGTGGACTTCGTTGTGGCTGATTTCTAAATCCCTGCCGCTGGTAGAAACCGCGATGGCGCTTGGGTAAGTGACGCCGACATCGTGGATGTGGTTGTCGGCGGCGACTATCTCATCGCCTTTGAATTTGATGCCGCACGCGCCGGTGTGGTGGATGTGACATCTTTCTATCCGCAGCCGCTTGCCCGCCGCCTTGATGCCCTGGCCTCCTGCGTTCACGATTTCAAGGTCAAGCAGCCGGCAGTCCTCGGCAAAGGCAATCGAAATCGCCCCATCAAATTCTCCCGCGCCGAATCCCCCTGCCTTTAACGGCGTGCCGGTTACCGACAGCATCAGGCCGCGAATAGTGATGTCTTTTGCGGGAGTGTCCCTGGCGCCTTCGATTTTGATGATGGATTCAATCGTTGGGGCAATGACCTCGGCTTTGGTTATGTCCTCTCCCGGCAGCGGCCAATAGACCAATTTGCCGTTCGTTCGGTCGAGATACCACTGCCCCGGCTCGGTCATTCCCTCCCGCACATTCCATATTGCGTACTTCTTGATGCCGAACGCCCCGGCTGGATGGCCGGATGGATTGCTGAAGGTGATGGTCTGCGAGTTCGCATCTATCGCTGATATTCCAACCAGCGACTCATCCCACATATGATAAATCGTAAGCTCGGCGTTATTGACATCCAGCCGCGGGCCGATGTCTTCCGCACAATACTTCATTGTCGTCAATTCTTCGTTCGTGGGCTTGCGTTTCCATCCGCCGCCCGTCGTCGTCATCCAGGGGACATCGAATGTGCTGAGATGTTCAAAAAAACCTTGCGCAGGCACGCGCGCCCGCCTGCAGAAACGCCCGTTCACAATAAGAACTCGAAAATCCCACTTTCGCTCTTTGACCTGCGGCAGCGCAACGGAGTAGAAGTTCTCGCCGTCTTTTTGCCAGCCGGTAATTTCCCGACCGCCATAAAAATAGACCTTTGCATCCGGTGCCGGTTCTATCGTCAGTCCTGCATCCTCGGCGCCGAGGACCAAAGGCTTGTCAAAAAAATACCGGCCGGCGCGGACGACAACTTTTCGCGATTTTTCTGCGCCGATTTTTCTGGCCGCCTGGCAGGCAGTAATGACAGAAGCAAAAGGCCCATCGCTCCGGTCTGCATTGGCTTGCGCCAATTTGCCTGACCAGGAATCGTTACCGTCGGCAGCCACAAAGAATGTCACTGACTCAGCCTGACTTTTTGTTTCAACATCAGAAGTTGGTGCCGGCTGATTCGCATCTTGTGCAGCAGCTTCCGCCACCCACACCGCCATTTGACTCTTGCCGCGATGTGCCCAGGCGTAGTACGGAATCGCCACCACTTCAACACTGTTCGGCTCACTCCCGGCAGAACGAATTTGCCCCTGTCCTTTGATTGTCACGACGCCGCCCAAAAGTTCCTCGCGGTATTCGCTCCGCAGTTCCGCGGTCCGCGGCAGAACCAGGTTCGCTGCGCCCTGCGGGTTGTCCACGCCCTCAAAGCAATACACAACAGGCCCTCGCTGAATGGCTGCCTTTCCCGCATCGTCTTTTACATTCTGATGGGAGAGAATTCGCCGAACAGGCATAGGCAGATTCACTTCGACCACGTCGCCTTTTTGCCATTTGCGCCGGATGCGGGCAAAGCCCTTGTCCATACCCACGGCAATTCCCGTCCCTTTGCCCATTTCTTTAGACTCAAGACGCCAGATGCCGGACTCAAGATTCCAGGTCCAGGACCTGGGTCCGCTGTCTGTAATAAGAGGTTTTGCGCCTCCGGTAACGGTCACTTTCAGCGTCACCTTCTCACGGTTGTCACCCGCATATCGATACAGGTCGCTCGGGACAGGCTGATTTTGCGCCCAGCCCGGGATGCGAATGTAAACTGCAAACTCCTGCGGCTGCGTCGGCTCAACTGAAATCCTGATGTTTCCGTCCCACGGATAACGGCCCCGCTGCTTGAGGTATATGGTGTTGCTGTTTGTCGCGATTATGGCGTTTCCCTCGATGAATAGGTTCACATACAGGTCGCTGTCACGGTGCGCGTAGGCAAATCCGGGAATCGACGGTATGAACCTCGCCATGTTCGGCGGGCAGCAGGCGCAGCCGAACCACGAGCTTCGCTGATAGTCCCCGTCATTCGCCAGAGGATTCTGATAGAAAAACTCATCGCCCTTCATAGAGATGCCCGACAGGAACCCATTGTAAATGACACGCTCCAGCACATCGATGTATTTTGCATCGCCATACAGCAAAAACATCCGGTGGTTCCACAAGGCGTTCGCGATGGATGCGCAGGTCTCGCAATATGCGCTCTTGTTGGGCAGCTCGTAATCGTTGCCGAAAGACTCACCGCCATGCAGTGCTCCAATGCCGCCTATCAGGTACAATTTTTTAGATACGACGTCTTCCCATATCCGCTCGAGCGCCCTCACGTAAAGCGGCTCGCCGACCTCCATCGCGACGTCCGCCATTCCGCTGTACATATAAACGGCCCGGACCGCATGGCCGACCGCCTCATTCTGGTCAACGACCGGCTTGTGGTCCTGGCTGTATTCGCCGTAGAGCTTGTGACCATCGGCGCGCCCCCGCTGGTCGAGGAAAAACTTTGCGAGCATCAGATACTTTTTGTTGCCGGTAACGCGATACAGCTTGACCAGGCCGATTTCAATTTCCTGATGGCCCGGCACATCTCGTTTTTTATCCGGGCCGAACGTATTGGCGACCAGGTCGGCATTTTTCAGCGCCACGTCTAACAGCGTGCGTTTGCCCGTAGCGCGGTAGTGTGCAACCGCCGCCTCATACAGATGCCCCACGTTATATAGCTCATGGCTGGAGACGAGATACGACCAGCGTGTCGGTCCGGCATCATCAGCCGGGTTGTTCGGGTCAATCGTGCGGCAGGTGTATAGATACCCGTCATCTTCCTGTGCCGCGGCAATTTTGGCAATCAAATCATCAAGGTATTTTTCGAGCTGCGGGTCCCGGTAAAGGCCCAGCGAATATGACGCGGCCTCGACGGCCTTGAAGACGTCCGAGTCATTGAAGCGGATGCCTTCAAATTTCCCTTTCATAAGTCCGCCGGCCTTGGCGAAATTATCGATTCGACCGGTTTCCTCACATTTCCTGAAGTTGTGCGGAATGGTAACGGTCCGGTTGGTCTCTATTCGCGACCCCCAGAACCGGTCGGTGACAACGACGCTGCTGAACGGGACCGCAGTCAGTTTGCGGATGCCTTCCACGCCTCCGGCGGGGTCCGCCGAAAGACAGGATAAAAGTGTGGACAAAGCACAAAGTGCAATTATCCAGACGAGAATTTTCGAGAGTCGAATCCTTCTCATATTCTGTCCCTTTCCGGCACTACAAAAGGCGGACATAAATCCGATGGCCCCCTTCCAGCGGACCACTACTTTTAACAGTAACGAGCAAAAAAAGGCAAGAACAAAATTCAAGCCGGCCGACCTGTCTGGAAAACTAATTTGCCAAAACCTTCCTCCATCACTAATATATCCCGCGTGTGACACGGGGCATATTTCTCGATGGGACAGTTGCTGAAAATATGAACGTATCCGAACAAGTCATTCCGGCGCTGCTGCTTACGGTTCTTGCCGGCCTTTCTACGGGCATTGGAAGCGCCATCGCCTACTTTATCAAAAAGCCCAAGATAGTATATCTATCCTTCTCGCTGGGCTTTTCGGCGGGCGTTATGATTTACATCTCTTTTATGGAGCTTATGCCGCAGGCGATACAATCCCTCGGCAAGTCCTGGGCGGTGCTCTCATTTTTTTGGGGTATAGCTGTCGTTGCCATTATAGATTTGCTGATACCGGAGTCGCAAAATCCGCACAGTCTGGCTCCGCCGGCAGAATGGACAAACGGCGAAGAAACATGTGAGCTTAAAACCGAAAGCTCAAGACTTAAAGCCGGACCATCGGCCGCCCTTATGAGGACGGGAATGTTCACCGCGCTGGCGGTCGGCATCCATAACTTTCCGGAGGGCCTGGCGACATTCGCATCGGCCATTAGCGATATTCGACTGGGGATATTTATTGCAATAGCGATTGCCATTCATAATATTCCGGAGGGAATCGCTGTCTCGGTGCCTATTTTTTATGCCACCGCAAATAAAAATAAGGCGTTCTTCTATTCTTTCCTCTCCGGCTTATCCGAGCCGATAGGTGCTATTGTCGGTTACTTGATATTGCTGCCTTTTCTGACGCCGGGCCTTCTGGCGGCCCTTTTGGCGTTTGTCGCGGGCATAATGATATACATATCTCTGGATGAGCTGCTGCCTCTGGCCCATCGTTATGGCCACGGGCACCTCGTCATCGCAGGAATAGTCCTCGGAATGCTCGTTATGGCAGTAAGCCTGGCGATACTATAAGGCCCAGTGACTGAAAGTCCTGAACCTTGCGTCTTGTGTCTTATCTCTACTACGAACAAAATCGTAAATCTCGAAGTCCCGCCGTCGTTTGGCGGAGTAAATCGAAAATCGCAAATCGTAAATCGAAAATGTCTTGCGTTTTACGATTTGGTT
>Ga0315284_10003037_pt1 | contig 23895 bp, 41 predicted proteins | sample YL17G09_16_MG_FD_203696 | JGI IMG/M metagenome (GOLD analysis project Ga0315284, IMG submission 203696) | Sediment microbial communities from Yellowstone Lake, YNP, Wyoming, USA - YL17G09_16 | ecosystem: Environmental > Aquatic > Freshwater > Lake > Sediment | place: USA: Wyoming | collected...
AGCAGTTGTACTACTTCTCAGAAAGTCTCTCAGTTATGAGGAACTGACAGACAGAAAGAAACAGTTGCTACAGAAGTTGGGGAATAAGAATGAAGATACTTAAGAGACTACAAAATCAGAGTTACTACTGGGTAGATAGGGATGGCAAATTCAACTACCTGCATGTGTACGATGACTACTCTTACTGGGGTGTGGAGGATACACGGAAGAGAGTTAATCTCAGAATCATAACACGTCATGCTAGAAAGAATAACAGGGCGCATGTGTCGCTAACTCAGACTTTTCATACGGTAAGGGACATAACAAAGAGAGGAGATCTACTTGCCATTCTTCTCCAGTGTAAGGTAAGGGGTGTTGATAAGGGGAGGATCTCATGAACATTACAAACATAAGTTCGACAACTATCTCCGAGGCGTGGTATAAGTGCCTTAAGGAAATCCTGACTAACGGATATGAGTATAACATTACCTCCGGTAGTTCGGGTACTGAGGGACAGACACGAAAGGAACTGGACTTTGTTACTATTCAGATTACTAATCCTGGAGTAAGACCTTTGGTTCCTGATGTGCCAATAGGGGTGACTCCACCTACCTCGGATGAATATATACAGTCCTATACTGAAGATTACTTGCTATCCTCCACTAAGAGGGATGGAGAAACATATACCTACGGGCAATACATAGCCCCCCAATTTGATGCAGTAGTGGCAATGTATCAGACACAAGGTCACAATACCAATCAAGCCACTATCATGGTGGGTAATGAGAACTCGATTTACTCAGCCGATCCACCATGTCTTCGCCTAATAGACACACGAATACGATACGGAAAGTTACATTGGGTATGTTATTTCCGGTCATGGGATATGGCAATGGCGATGCCAACCAACCTGGGGGGACTACAACTCGCTAAGGAGATGATGGCAGACCTAATAGGAGTAGATGATGGTGAACTCATAGCCTGTAGCAAGGGAGCACACGTATATGGAGACGACCTAGAGTATGCACGATTAGTCACCAGGATGTAAGTTGGGCCAGCACTCCATAAGGGGTTGTAACGGGCACCAAAAAGAGGGGTAGATGCTATGAGTAGTGGTCACGGTGCTGCAAAGTTGTATATTTACCCAGAGAAAACATCCGATGGGAGTTACCATATGTGGGTACTAAGAGTAGAGACAGACGGTCTAGTTCAAAGGGCGATAGGATTCTCAACAAAGTATACGTCTATGGGTAGCTGCGTCAGAGCTATGAAGAACAAACAAGACCAGGGTGGAATCCACTACGATGTGCCATATGAGGTAGTATTTAATCCTAAGAAACATGAGGAGCTTATGGTGTTGATCCTACGGATGAAGTGTCAATGAAACTCTACTGCTGGTATGATGAGACAACCCATTGGTGGGTTGGTGTAACACCTGATGGGGAGTGGTTTGGTGCTGCCTCTCCCCTAAATGGTAGAGAATTCAGTTTAGTTATGTGTATAAGTACACTTCTCGATATTCCAGTAAACGAGATAAAGGTACTTACATTTAGGTATCCATTTAGGTCAGTTAGGTGTAGGACAGCTCTGGGTTTGCATAAGATTAGGGGAGTTAAGTATCAAGAGGATTGGGACCGCGCAGTAAAGGGACGAATCTAACGAATATTAATGAGGGGGAATTATAGATGGACATTAAGAGAATCCAATGGAAGCACAGCGAGTTAGGGGCCGATGGTTATATCAATGATAAGAGAGTATGTACCATTAGGCCAAACAGAACTGTAGCTGGAGGTCATGACCTCCTATTCTACGGAAACTTATCTGGCCCAGTAGAATGGAGAGAGACAGTAGGGGAGGCTAAGTTACTGGCTCAGAGGCGACTTCGAACAAAGGTTAATTCGTTTAACCGGTCCTACTGTTTCGACCCTGACGTTATTGGTCGCTTATCATGAGGGGGGCATGAAAAAGATGACACCATCAGAAAAGATCATTATCTACAAAGAGGCATACCTACTTCACCTTAGAGATACACGCCCCTTTGTTAACTATGTAGAGATAATATACGATTTAGGTGACCTCCAGACAGGGGTAACTGAGGATGATCTAAGAGACTCAGAATTAGTAAGGGTCAAACCAGGATTTTTCATAGCAGGGCAATGTAATAATGTATATGCGCTCAACATGGAGGCCGCTACCATAGCAGCCCTACTTCATAAATCTCTCAGTCCCAATGAGTTGAAAGAGAAACTAATATCTATGTGCCATCGTAATGTTAGGAGGAAGAGTAAGCATGTCTAGTAACGTGACATTCAGGTACAATCCGGTTACTCAGTATATAGAGGTAGTAGAACCAAATGGAGGAGTAGTTCTGTGGTACACAGTGGAGCAATGGGAAAACTTCCTAGTGAACTCATTAGCGTGGACGAAGAGAAACAGACAGGGTTGGAAATAGAGCCCCTTACCGATGAGGATTGGCCTGTATTAGAAACATTTCATAAGAATCACTGGGATCTAATTCTACATTGTGAAAGGGATTCAGTATATAAGCTTGAGAGATTAGGGTGGCTCACAGTAGAGAGTGGCATCGTAACAATAACCCCAACTGGTAAACTAATCTGCGCGTTACAAGGATGGTCTTCATGATTAAGCATATACTTTGTCTAGTGGCCCTATGGGTTGTGTTCTTTATAGTCATTTTTAGTGTTGTCTATACTCCAGCTGATGTAAATCCAGTTCCTACAGGATACTACTGTGAGAGAGAAGAGGTGACTCCCACTAGGACAGATGTCATCCGCAAGCTTGCAGTACTGGAGAGTAATCTCAACTTTTATGACGTGTATAAGGAAGACTATTTTGACTGCTCTGAAATGTCAGCTTACCTGGAGTGGTACTTTGAGAGGAATGGATACAAGACAGACATAGTGATGGGGCGCACAGGGAATGGTTCTCTCCTATCCCATGCATGGGTAAGAGTACATGGAGAGAATAATTCTCTTATCATGGTAGAGGCCACTTGCTGTGAGGTCCTACCTCAGTTCTGGTATGACTCTGAATATCACGAGGAGATGTCATTCTCAAATATTTACAAGTCGGACAATACTCTGTTTGGTATAGACGAGTTTGATTGGTGGAACACTTCCTATGCTGATCAGTTGGGAGGATACACAACGTAAAGAAAATCGTTACCAAAAATTCACGTAAAAAGTAGAAAAGTGCCTGTATAATAAGTAGTAGAGGGAAAGTTATAACTAAGTAGGAGGGAGAGAGATAGTGAAAATGATTTTGAAGAGGAATTTGAATCTTGGGTTTGGTACTTTGGGAATGAGGGTATGGTCAGCCAAAGCCCCTGGTAAGGCTTCTCACTGTAGTACCTGTGGCAGGTTTATTGGTGAGGATGACTTTCAGTGGGGGCTTGGTAATGTCGAGGTCTGCCGATGCTGGAGACACCTACCTACTGTGGTAGCTAATGACGCTGCTGATCAGTATACCCAGGACCAAAGACTGTTAACACTCTACGAGGAGAAGTAGAGATGAATGCAGAAGAGTATGAGGGTAGGGTTACAAAGTGGAATGAAGAGGAGATGGGTATCTCCCGCTCACGTAGAAAGGGGTACACCTCTGATGGTGTAGAGATCAAACCCGATGTACTCTCCAACTTCAAGGCTACAGCCAGGATCAAGAAGGACTTTGGAATTGGTAGTGGTGATCCGGTAGAGGAAGCCCTTAAGTATCAGATTGAAAAACTCTATCGTATCATAAATATCTACGGTAAGATGAGGCAGGGGTTTGAGTTACCTACAGAGGGGGAGGGTAGTGTTGCTGATTCCTTTAAGGATGAACGAAACTACTCTCGTCTAGCTCAGGCTCTTATTGAGGAATGGGTTGAGTCTAAGAAAGAGGAGAAATAAGATGATTACTCTAAAGCCAGGAGACATAGTATTGGTGCATGGTAGCAGTTTCTCAGCGCGACTGATTCAGTTTGCTACAAGGTCACGGTGGAATCATGCTGCATTAGTAGCTCGTCATGAAGAAGATGGTGACTATACAATCTATGAATCTGACAAGGATGGTGTAGTCGCTAGTGATTTGAGCAGGTATGGTAATAGTGACATAGCTATCTATCGCATGCCTGATCTAAATAACTCTGAGAGGAACAGTATTGTTAAGGCAGCACGGGAGACTTGGGGAAACCAATATGACTACCCTATTGTGATTTGGACTGTAAAGGTTCTTGGCTGGAAGAGATCAGGTATTCTTCTGGCTAAGATAGTATTTGGTCTTCCTTGGAGAGCACCACATATTCAGGATAAGTATCTTGTGTGCAGTGAGATGGTGCAGGAAGCATATAGTAGTGCTGGGTTTCCCCTGACTGATGACGAGTACCTGGTGACTCCAGGGGACATAGCTAAGTGTGAGAAGTTAGAGAGGGTATACTAATGAAACTACTTGGTAGACCTAGGACATACTTTATTGTGGAGCAGGTAGACTCAAGCGGCAGCCATTGTTGGGAGGCATATGGTAAGGGGATACTCTCTACCTTTGGTGTCTACAATATCTGGAATCTGGTATGCGGGACCAGATGTTATGCGAGTGCTGAGGATTGTGAGAATTATCTTCGTAAGATAACACTCAGTAAAAAGTGGAAGCCAGTGGTAGTAAGGGTAGTGAAGGTGTAGAAAGGATACATTAATGATAGGACCTTGTACATGCAAGAGTGAACAGCAAGATGCAATACATGGTGAGGGCAGGAGGGTATTTAATCCCTGCGGTACACAAGAGAACCCAATGTGGAAGTGTACTGTGTGTCTGAAGATGGTATCGAGAGCTAAGAAGGAAGTAATTTTCACTGGAAGGTTTGTTAAGAAAGAGGGGGAGAGTAAAGATGTATAAGGTGTCGTGTTGTGTACATCCAGAGGCCACTAGAAAGAGCAAGAGACAAGAGTGTACTGTTACTCAAGAGGTAATAGATACTGAATTTGAGAACGTGTTTACAGCCCATGATGGTGCATGTAAGATTATTGTGATGATGAGAGATGGGTCTAGAATTAAGGTAGAGAAGGTATAAGATGGATTGGGTAATAGCAGTATTCGTTGGGTTACTAGTACTGGCTGGTATTGGATTCACATACACTATAGTAACAGAGTACAGGAGATGGAGGAAGTAGATGGCAAAGCACGCAACATTATTTAGCAAGTTCACGTATAGGGGTCTTACTTTTCGAGTACCAACAATGGGTGGTGGAGTTGAAGTCCTTGATCCTGAGACTAACCAGTGGATAGTTACAGCCTATAGGTCACAGAAAGCAATGGATATTCAGGCGGCTACAATGAATGCTGAGGTTACTTGCCTTACTAAGACTGGTCAGAAGAGTATTAAGTTCCTAAAATCTCGTTTTTGTTGATCAGGTCTCTCAGCCCCATGCCAGTAATCTCCATCACAGAATATGCATATGTTAGGTTCGATAAAGATATCCGGCCATCCGAATATCTTTTTATGAGTCTCAAATGGCATACCTAATTCAGTTCATAGGGGTTAGTTATGAACGTGGATATTAAAGTGTGGGACAGGAAAAAGGGGGGATGGGTTAGTGACGAGTTAGAAGAGTTAGGACTAGAGTTTAACTTGATGTACTGTGATATGAGTGGTGTGGCAATACAGGATGATGGATCTACTATCCTACTTGATGAATGTGGTAGGTTTGCGTATCTTGATCCAGTACGATTTGAAACCCAAATCACATTCAAGCTAGGGGGAGGATAGTATATGACATGGGATTCCTATTTCATGGAGATTGCAAAGACAGTCTCTATCAATAGCAAATGTCAGAGTAGGAAAATTGGGGCTGTCATAGTGACCCAGGATAACCGCTTAGTATCATCTGGATACAATGGTGCCCCCTCTCATATTGATCCTTGTTACACGAAGGTCTTTCCTATTACAGCACCAGATGGTCATAAGATGTTGATCATACCTGAGGGATCTGATATTAAATCCTATGAAACTAATGGACGGTACAGAGAGGACCGTAGAGATGTGGTCCTTAATGAACACAGTGAGTGCCCACGATATGTGGCAGGGTATAGATCAGGTCAAGGGATGCAATACTGCCCAGCACAGCACGCTGAAGAGAACTGTGTTCACACTGCAGCCCTTCTTGGGGTGGCAACTAGGGGAACCAAGATGTATTGCTACTGCCCCACCCCTTGTGTACATTGCTGTGGGGCCATTATTAATGCTGGTATTGTTGAGGTAGTATGCGCTAGTCTAAAAGAATACCAAGATGAAGTATCATCGTTGGAGATGTTCAAACAGGCAGGAGTAAAGGTTAGGTTAGCAGAGTAGTAGTAGGAGGAATAAGTAGTATATATGAATAGACAAGAGAGAAGAAACTTAGAAAGGCAGACTCGAAGCCCTAAGTTTAAGAAGCTGATGAAAAAGACTATGGAGGAGAGAGCTGCTAATCCCAAGCCTGAGATCGTAACAACTCAAGTAGAACCCAAGGTAGTGGAACCTACCCCAGTAGCTGAAGTGAAGACTCGTCCAGAAAGCTACTACAATCACGGAAAGATTACTGGGAGGTTGGTAAATTGTCATCTCTGCGAGAAGGGTGACGGTACTCTTATGAAGTATGAAACCACCGACGGTCAGAAAGGATATGTGCATTTCAAATGCGCTGACATGATGATGAAGGCTATTGAAAAGGATAGGCTGGAGAAGTTGGGTATCAAGCTTCCTGACAATAGGGCAGTACTTCCGAAGTAGGAGGGTTAATGAAAGTTAAGTACAAGCCAACTAAGTTTCCAGGCGAGACCATTTTTATTAGTGGCCCCATTTCCACTAACGAACGCGGAGAGCCGGTTACTGAAGAGGAGAGAGAAGTTAACGTCCGAAAGGCTATGGACATAGCAGCTGAGATTATGGCTATGGGACATGCAGTGTACCTGCCTCACCTAGACCACTGGTGGAGACTGCACATGCTGCAGACTGGAAGAGAATTAGAGGCTGATGATCTGATGGGATTAGACTTCGTGTTCCTAGAGAAGTGTGATGCTATGTTCAGGATAGCTCCATCAGCTGGGAGTAATGAGGAAAGGAAACTGGCTAAGAAGTTAGGGAAGAAGGTATACTACTCACTCTCGGAGATCAGTGATGCCAGAACCAAGTCTTAGTTTATGTTACTTTGAACTGATTAGGATCATCAGTAGATACAATGGGTTAAATCCTACCAAGCCATGTCTACTGACTGATCAAGAGATTCAGGGTTTAGCCCTGGTTCTCTACAAGATTAGGATCGGGTTGATGGGTGGTAGGGAAGATGGGAAGACGAGACACGGAGGAGACTGCAATGAAACTCTTTGGCAGGACTGGTAAAAAGAATATAATAGCTGATAAGATGCAAGCTGATCTTGAGTATGACTCCAGTAGGAGAGTAGTTATTATGTACTACTCAGACAGTAAGAAGGTCATCCGTAAAGAGTTTGATATGAATGAATGGCTAGGTCTGATGGTTAGGGCCGAGACACTTACTCAGTCCCTAGCTCAAGACGCCATTATACTACAGTCTAGGGTGCCAACATGGAAAATGTAGATCTGGAGAGAGTTAACTGGAGGCTGGTGCGGTATGTTAAGAGTTAGATCCGTTAGCGACGATGAGTTGATGGCTATCTGTCCTTTTCATAATGACACTAAGCCCTCGTTAGGGATCAACATAGGAGAGAAGGGAATCTATCATTGCTTTTCCTGTGGAGCTACAGGTCGGACAACTGAGTTAGTGGAGAAGTTTGGTGGGTTCCTACTTGAAGATTCAGATGATATAGCCTGTAGTAGTTCGATGACCATATCTTCTGAGGAGGACAACGTAGGTTTCGAGTATCTAAGAAAGAGGGGGTTTCAGGACAGCACTATCCAAGAGTTCTCTATCTGCTATGACTCTGAATCTAGTAGGGTAGTAATACCAGTCATCAGTAGGAATGGAGTAGTGTCTGGTACGATAGGGAGGACAGTCGTAGGGGATGAACCGAAGTATAAATACTCCGCAGGATTTAAGGCATCCCAACACCTATTCGGTATGAACAAGTATCAACCTGCTAAGTACCTCTACCTGGTTGAAGGATCACTGGATTCAATTTGGATGTGGCAGAATGGATACAAGAGTACTCTCTCTATCCTTGGCTCTAATCTGAGTGATACTCAGGCAGCTGGGGTGAAGTACTTGAGTAACCGAGTGGTACTGTGCTTTGATACCGATAAGGCAGGACAGGATTGTATCAGGGAGTCGGCAGAAAAGTTAATGGGTTTAGGGGTAGTTACCTGGGCTATCCGATTACCTGAGGGAAAGAAGGATGTACAAGACTGTAGCTTGGGAGAGCTACTATCTGTAGTCGAGGGTCGAATACCCACCATGCTGTATAATTTCAAACATGAATAAATACAAGCCGATCAACTCAGTGCATTTTACGGTCCTTTCCACTAGGGCTTTTGAGATGTTAATACACATCACAGAGCAGTGTGCAGAGGAGATGGATACAGAGAGAGGATGTTCTAGGTGTAGCAGAAAAGATAAGTGTCTTCGAGTATGGGATTACATAGTAGATCATACAGTAGTATTAGAGGAAGATGAGGGAGAGAGTAATGGAGTTGAGCAAAGAGGAGAGGATTCTAATAGAGACTTGGGGTCCTAGAATAGATAAATTATCTTACTCAGTACGGGGAATCAGTCCAGATGACGTTAAGCAGGAGTTACTAATACAGCTAGTAAAATGTTCGAGATACTATAACCCCAAGTTTGGGGCATCGTTCAGTACGTATGTGTACTCGGCCATGCAAAACAGGATAAGAAACATGATCAAGCAAGAACAGAGACGATACCAGAATGTGGGGCGTGGTCCATCATACGATACTATTGAGTCGAGTTTTCACCCCACTGATCCTATAACCTATGGAAAGCATCCTGTGGGGTGTGATTACACTGCCGAGGATAACACCTGGTATGAGAGAGATGGCTTCTCTATTCCAGCTCCAGAGGTAACTCCCTTGAGTCATCTCCTACCTGTTACTCTGACGGAAAAAGAAACAGACCTGATATATAGGAGATACAACGGGGCTAGTACAACAGAGGTCAAGAGTGCAATGAATCTCACTACTACAGCTTACAATGCACTTTTACGATCATGTAGACAAAAATGCAAAGTGTTGAAGGAGGATTACTAAGTGACTAAGGGATTAGATAGTTTGTTTAAGAAGGGTGAGGGGAGTACCCGACAGGGGGAACGAACCCAGAGTTACCAAAGGAATCTCTACCTCAAGAATGATGGAGATATGGCACGGATTAGATTCCTTACTGAGGCGGAGGATATGGAGACTGTACATTCCCATGCCATCAAGTACACGAGTGGTGGCAAGACCATGTACTCAGAGAGGTACTGTGTTGGTCCAAATAACGGATGCAAGTACTGTGCCGATGGACTCAAGTACACCTCCAAGTGGAATGCCTGGGTATACGTCTATGAGACCTACTCGATGGTTCCATCAAAGGGGAGTGAGGCTATGCAGTCTGCTGATGGGAAAACTACAGCCTACGTAACTAAAGTTAATCAGGTGATGCTCCTACGACAGGGGCGTGGCAAGGATGACTACATAATTACCAAGCTCAAGAATCTCAGACAGAAGTATGGTACTCTGTTGGACAGGGACTACGATTACACCATGAGTAAGGGTAAGGATAGTAGATCCTATGACTTCATGCCCAATGATCCAACTCAGTTTTCTATTAGGGCTGAAGCACCCTACGAGGTAGAGGCAGCGGCTAAGGCATATCCATACACACCAGAGGACACAAAGAAGGAAGTGGTAAAGGCATCTCTTCAACCTGTTGAGCAACCTAAGACAGAGCTGTTATCGAAGTCTGACCCTCTCCCCCTTAAGTCCAGGCAGCTATACCAGAGCCTGTTTGGTAAGAAGGAAGATAAGTAATGAAGATTGGTACTGATATTAACGTGACCATACCAGTTGGTGACACGAACGAACGTGATAAGAAATGGGTTAAGGTTGGTATTAACATGGCAGAGATTGATCTTGATGGAAGCATTACTGATCAGCTAACTCAGGCGAGGTCTGCTATAACGCAGAGTCTAGATGCCTCTAGTGACATGGTATACGAAAGACTGCAGGAACTTACTGGAGAAAGACCAGCTGTTCAGAGGCCAGTAGATAAGGCTATGGAAGATATCAATGAGACGTTGGGGGAATTGGCAATTATAGTGTCAAATCTCAAGAAGATTATTGGGGCTCACCTTGAGGAGCATGAGACTACTATGCCGCAGACTGATCTTCCACTGGTCCCCTTTGATACAGTGGAAACTATGGGGACTGCTGAGGAACGCGAGACTATACAGGAACAACCAGTCCTTACGTTGGCCCCATCGGTATTGATCAAGGGCACTGAGACTGACGACACTAGTAATTACCCACCATCTGAGACACCTACTCCTGCCCCAAAGAAGAGAGGTCGTAAGCCTGGGTCAAAGAATAAGGATAAGGTAGTCGCGCAGAAAACTCTTCTCAAGAGTCTGGCTGAGGAACCTAAGCCTGAGGTTAAACATATTTGTCAAACATGTCGGAAGGAGTTCGCTACTATCACTGAGTTAGTGAATCATCATATTACTGAGCATAAGAATAAGTCGAGTATTGGTATTGACATAGCGAATTTGTAGGAGGGGAAGTAAGTGTTTTATAGAGAGGCAGCAGTACAGGTTAAGTCTATTTCTGTGTCTGGTATGTTTGGATTCTCGTTCGATAGTATGGGACTTGGTTTCCATTCCCATATCGTGAGGTATCCTAAGCATAGTTTCTTCATGGCTCATGTTGGCCCTGTGAACTTTGGTGCTGGTGCATTCAAGGTGCCATCTGTGCAGGATGTAGATGATCTGTTTACACAGATGCAGAAGCAGTTTGAAACCCAGCAGAAGTAGTCTTGTACCTAAGGTGGTAAGGTATAGTACTGTCAAGTATGGAACTGATATGTGTCATCAATGTGGTTGTATTGTCTCTAAACAGAAGTGAGAGTGATAGAAATTTTCTGCACCAAATGTCAACTTTACAAGTCCTCTAAGATCAACAACATTGACGGATGGGGTGATCTTGCCTCCAAGATTCTCATTCTTGGTGAGTCTCCTGGTGAGCAGGAGGAGAGGGATGGCATCCCATTTGTTGGTGATGCTGGAAAGAAGCTATGGGAGATCCTTGCTAAGTTTGGTGTTACAAGAGATCAGTGTCGTATCGTTAACGTGTTGGGTTGCAGACCCAATAAGAAGGATAAGAGTCTAGATCTTCTGTCTTGTATCCCACTATGTAGGGAAAACTTCCTTAAGAAGATAGGGGGATGCAATCCTGATATCGTGATCACGTTAGGGGACCCAGCCCTATTTGCAGTCACTGGTGAAACAAAGATATCTAAACACCGTGGTCTGCATACCTGGGATCAATTCCCCAATGCTAAGGTAGTCTCCACTTATCATCCTGCGTACCTACTCTACAGTCACAACCCCACGGCTCAGTCAGATGTGATGGAAGACCTTTCATTAGTCTTTGGTAAGAAGGCTGAGACTGCACACTACTACGTGTTAGGGCCAGGGGAAGATCTAACTACTCTCCTGAAGGAAGTTGAATCTAAAGGTTCCTACAGTCTGGATATTGAAACTACATCCCTTGACTGGATGTCGGCTAGAATACTATGCGGAGCAGTCTGTCTTGAGCCCTACACTTCCTATACCATTCCTCTACTTGGTAGGTATGCTGCTGATATCTGGACCCAGGACGACTTCAACATGGTCGTAAAGTTCTTTCAGAGATTACTATCCATAGAAGCCAGTGTCTGTGGGGATAACATCAAGTTTGATTTCAAATGCCTTAAGTTTTATGGGGCGGAGTTAAATCCTAAGTCCTTCATTTGGAGTAACGACCTAGCTCATCATTTGATTAGGGAAGAAGATCCACATTCTTTGGATTATCTAACTTCCCAATATACTGACATGCCACTGTATAAGGACAACTTCCTGAAGCTAGTGGCACAGAATAGTAAGAGAGGCAAAAAGGATTTCTCTGCCCCGCCAGAAAAAGATCTGTGGATCTACAATGCTAAGGATGCAGATGCCCAGTTGAGAGTTGCTAGAGCACTGTACCCATTGGTCAAAGCAGAGGGATTGTTGGAACTGTATGGGACTTTCACGGAGCCCCTTATTCATCAGACGATGGAGTGGGAGATTCATGGTGTCCTAATTGATGTGCCCCTTATGACTCAGGTGAAGACACAGCTGCAGGGAGAGAACACAGTCCTAGCTAATGAGATTCGAACTGAGGTTAGCTTACCTGAATTGAACATCGGAAGTGACCAGCAGGTAGCGGATCTTTTGTTCAATCAAATAGGATTGGAATCCCTTAAGAAGACTAAGGGTAAGAAGAACTCAGTATCTGATAAGGAAGTTCTGATCAAGTATGATGACATTCCTTTGGTTCATAATATTAGGAACTATCGAAAGAGAAAGACTCTTATCTCGCTGGTAGGCGGGAGCGCGAAGGGCATCCCTAGATTTCTTGATAAGAACAGTAGGGTACATCCTGAGGCTAAGATTGGTAGGGCCAAGACTGGGAGAGTCACCTACGGAAAACCTACCCTACAAAACATTCCTGACACTAAGTCAATGAGAGGAATGATCAAGGCTCCTGAGGGATATTCAATTCTCTCTGGGGACTACTGCTTAGAGGAAGATACTCTTATACAGGTTCCTGGTGGGGATGTACCTATTAAGGACATTAGACCAGGAGACCTAGTAATAAGCTGGAATAAACTCCACTGTCTATCTAAAGTTCTGGCCGTAAGGGATATGGGGTTGCAGCCCTGCTACTATGTCGGGTTGGACAACGAGAGATCTTTTATTGCGTCTGAGGATCACAAAATGCAGTTAAAATACTGCGGTGGTATGGTAGACCCTGATACTAGGTTAATAAGAGTTAAAGATCTTGTGGTAGGGGATTCTCTACATCCGTCTAATAGGTCTGTATTTGAAGGTAGAGAGCACTATGGCAGGACTAGTATAAATACTATGGTTAGAAACTATTATGGGGTCAAGGTAGTACATCACAAGGATGATAATCCATTAAATAATAACCCCTCTAACTGGGAGTTAGGGTGGAGTTCCTCTCAGCATAATAGTTACCATGCAGCTAGGCAAAATGGTTCTCAATGGGGCGGAAAAGCAGGGAAACACAGAAGTTATGAAGGATGCGGTAATCCCAATTACGGTAAACATGAGCATAGTCATATAGAGCAGTGCCTGACTTGTGGGGAGCAATTTAGAGTGCCTAATAGTCAGGGAATCAAAGATTCAGGTTATTGTAGTTCTAAGTGCTATCATAGCAGTAGAAAAAAAGACAACCATAAAGTGGTATCAAAAGTTTTCGTCGGGCTTAGAAGATGCTTTGACATAGAGGTAGAGAATACTCATAGATTCTGTCTATCAGCGGGGGTAGTGTCTCATAATTGTCAAATAGAGCTATATATTGCTGCACTGATGAGTCACGATGACGCTATGCTAGCGGCAGTAAGGGATGATCTACATAACTACGTGGCTATCAATGTCTTGCATTCCCCGACACACATAGACGAAGGCACGAGAAAAGTGATGGCTGACCCACTATTTCGTAAGAAGGCGAAGACGTTAAACTTTGGCGTGTGCTTGCCTATGTCAGATGAAATGTTAACTAGAGGCGGATGGAAGAAATATGGCGAAGTATATATCGGAGACGTCATTCTAGGCTATAATATGTTATCTGGACGAAACGAATGGACAACAGTAGAGGATATTATCTATAACGAGTCCACTCCTATGGTGGAATTCGGCAATGCGAATACCAAACTCAAATGCTCGATAGGACATCGGTGGGTTGATAATCATAGGCATACTGGTCTTCCTAAGAGATTAGGAGCTTACTCTAGGTACTATCTTAAAAAGCTGTCTGCTGTTGAGGATATTGATGTCGAGTCTAATTTAATTCTGGCATCTCACTCTGACGGAGGAAACTCAGATGTAACAGAAAACGAGGCTGCTATAATAGCGTGGCTAATGACAGATGGTAGTATAAAAGGAAACAGCAATACTATTTGGCAAAAGAAAGACAATTTCTGCAGGCATATAGAATGGCTGCTGGATCAAGAAGATGCGCTAGCTAGTATATATGTTATGTCTAGTGGCGTACTTGGTTATCATCTTACTAGTAGCTACTCTAAGTACCTATGGAATAAGTCTGGTTTGAATAATGTTACGTTAGACCAATTTATTCTATCATTGAATGAAAAATCTAGGGGAGCTTTCTTGCTGAATGCGTATTATGCTGAGGGAACAGTCTGCAAAAAGAATAAAAGCAGGGTAATCACTCAAAATGCAGGAGAGCTACTTGACGCTATTAAGCTAGCTGCCTTCTTAGAGGGGTATTTTGTGTCCCAACATAGGAATCCGAATAATAGATACCCGTTGTCTACAAGCCAGAAAATAATACTTAGTGATCCAATACTCACTGGGCAAAAGATCAAACTACGAACCTGTGGTTTGGAACCTTCCTGGTGCGTGCGTACTGGGTTAGGAACAGTAATAGCCAGGTCAGACAAGTATATGTTTATAACTGGAAACTGCTATGGGGAGACAGAGTGGGGTTTAAGTAAAAGTATGCCCTGTTCTAAGGATGAAGCCATCGAGTACATAGCTGGATTCTACCGTAGGTTCCCAATGTGGAAGCGCTTTACGGAGGAGATAGCCAACCAAGTCTACACTAGGAATTATGTTGAGGATATCTATGGGAGGAGGAGACATATCCATCTAACACCGGAGATGTCTCCAATGCAAAGAGCTGCTCTCCTACGAGAGGCAGTTAACCAACCTATTCAAGGTACAGCAACTGACATCCTGCACTTTGCAGCTATGCGCGTACATAAGAGATTTAAGGAAGAGTTCGGCAGGGGACTAGCTACTGTCCTCTTTACTCACCATGATGCTATTGTGTGTGAGGTTAGGAATGATGTGCTAGACAGGGCTAAGTATATTATGCTAGAGGAAATGCTTAGGCCAATTCCTCAGTTAGGCAACTTCGTTCCTGTAGTGGACCCCGTAACAGGCCCATGCTGGTTTAGTAAGAATGATGATGCTTTTGCGTTAGAAGAAGCGGAGGTTTTAGATGCCGAAGAAGATGAAGAAGACGAAGACAATACAACCGGAGAAGAAGTCGGAAACGAACAGTCTGGAGGAGATAACGAAGTATCTGAAGTCAGCTCTTAAGAATGCTGATGTCATGGTAGGTAGTGACCCTTCCCTATCAATTCAACGAATTTCGACGGGGATCAGACAGTTTGATGATATACTTGGGGGAGGTCTACCCAAGGGCAGAATTACGATATTTCATGGGGAGGAGTCCAGTGGAAAGTCTTTACTATCTTATCTATGTATCGCTGCTGCTCAGAGGCAAGGGCTAGTACCAGGATTGGTAGATGTAGAACACTCGTTTGATCCGGTATGGGCACAGGTCTTAGGGATTGATACTAGTAAGTTGATCATAGTTACCACCTATACAGGAGAGGATGCATTATCTGCTGCTGAAGAGATGGTTAAGGCAGGAGTAGGAATGGTAGTCCTAGATAGTATCGCAGCTCTACTCCCCACGGCAGAGGATGAAAGTGCTATGGGAGATCAGAGTATTGGTCTACAACCCAGAATGTTGAATAAGGGGTTGAGGAGAATTACTCAGTCAGCCAATAAGAATGGAACGGTAATGCTTCTGATCAATCAAGTTAGGGATACGATAGGTAGATTCCCAGGTCTGTCTGGTGTGACAATGCCTGGTGGTAGGGCACAGAAGCATCATGCCTCTATCAATGTAAACATAAGTAGGGGACCATCAATCAAAGAAACAGTTAAGGATAAGGACATTAAGATCGGCTACATCATTAGGATGACGACGGTTAAGAACAAGACATTCCATCCTGTCCTAACATGTGAGTTACCGTTTCTATTTAATGGCAAGCTTGACCTAGAGAAGATGGTTGCTCTCAGAGCTATAGAGTTAGGGGTAATTAAGAATAGCAAGGGGTATACTTATGAATACCCAGCATTCCCAGATGGTAGGTTGTTGGGAAAAAAGGGATGCATTGATTTTATCACCGAACATCCAGAGGTATACGAGGAACTTGCTAAACTAGTTGAAGAGGCAGAGAATAATGATAACTAGCCAAGCTCAGAGGAAGCTACTGAGGTTAATTAATGAAGTTGGATTTGAGGTAGACTCCGAAGTTGCAGTTGGTCCCTATTCCTTAGACTGCTATTGCTTCGAGTCCCATACAGGATTTGAGTTAGATAGCAAGTACACTCATATGTCCAAGAAGAGGGATAAGAAGAGAGACGATTGGATATGGGAGAACTATAGGATACCCATTTGCCGAGTTGATGAGACCGAGTTGGAAGACGAGGAGGCGGTTAAGGCAAAGCTGCTGAGGTTCATGGAGATATGGAATGATGGGAAATGGAGGCGCGGGGCATTCATTCCCCGCAGTTATGGTGAAATATAGGGACGAGCACTGGTACAGGATAGTAGCTCCACATTTTGTAGCAGCTATTACAGTGACTGATGGATTCGTAGATGAGGCTGCTCCTATATTGGGCTGGTCTATTGGATGGCATCGTGATAGGTTCTTTGAGTACTGCAAGGCTAGGAATTGGAATGTCGAAATGCTAGGGGGACTATAATGGCTCAACATAAACTGTATAAGATGCTGAATCCTGACAAGGCAGCAGAAGATGAAGCTAAGGACAAGGCAGTTACCTCTCCTCTAGCTAAGGCTGCTAACTCCTTCTGGAAGTACAAGGTCAAGGGGGTACAGAATACTAGGGTACAGGGTAAGTTCAGGAACTTCTCAGTAAGTGAGGTAGGTAAGGAAGCTAGGCTGATCTACTTATCGTCCCTAGGATACATAGTATTCACTACTGATACCCCATCCTTTAGGCGCATGGCTAATGGAAACTATGTGCATGACAGGTGGAAGGACTGGCTAAAGGAAATGGAATCTATGCCAGTATCGGTAGAGCCTAATGGACACAGGAGCCTACCATTCAAGGTAGTACAATTTGAAGGATCAGCCGTTATAGAGGAACTTAGTCTGAGAGGAAGATATGATGGACTGATCTCTATTGAGGGTAAGCTGTATATCTGGGAGCTTAAATCTATCTACGATAGTGGATTTCAGAAGTTGGATGAACCGGAATGGAACCATATCTGTCAGCAGTCCATGTATTGCTATGCCACTAAGGTTCCTCTGGGTGTGATTACATATGAGAATAAGGATAATCAGACACCACGTTACTTCGATATAGAGGTGAATTTAGAGACAGGTGACGTAGTGGCCAGGGGTAAGAAGGGTGAGTACAAGTATCCTGCTCTTGTGCGCCAAATAGAAAAGAAATTGCGATATATCAGAACATGTATCGAACAGAACAAAGTGCCCATTAAGTGTACTGGGTGTTCTACTCGTTGCGACTTTGCTGCTGTCTGTGCTAATGTTAGTGCTGGTAAGGAAATCCTACCATTCCCTAGAGAGGAGCAGAAATGAGTGACGAGATGGAGATTCCGTTTAAAGATATAGTAGAGGGATACAGAGAAGTGCTTCATATCAAGAGGCCAAAGTCTTATGGAGAACTCATAGAGTTTCCTGAGTCTGTAGATGGTATCAGTGATCAGGAACTAGGTAATATGATGCTCCGCCTTACTGCTTATCGTGGGTATGGGATGTACTTATTGTCCACTATCGATGTCAAGTATGCCGGATTGAAATCTATTTATAATGACGAACTTCGAAAGACAATCCGAGAACAGAAGATGGAGACAGCTAAGAGAACACAGACGGCAGTAGAGAATGATGCCATTAACAACAGCCCTCGTCTACAACAGATGGTGGAATTAGTGGAAAGAGTTAAGGCTGAGAGAGACTTACTAGATAGGTTAGTGGGTATCTACGAAGTACAGGTGAATGCTCTATCCCGTGAAGTGACGAGGAGAGGGATGGAGATAGGAAAGAATCTGTGAAAGTATTAGAAGTTTGTAATCCGGTCTTATACTATTACTATCAGCGTGCAGAAAATGATACAGTTATGGGGATGGATCTTGATGGGAATATTTGGGGTACTGCATACACAAAGTTAGGGGATATGGAACTGGGATGGAGAAACTATCCCTGCAATGTATATGAGGAACCGAATATACCAGAGGAATTTTGTGTCCTGGCATTACAGAGGGCAGTAAAAGGATACGGAAGACTATGATTACTTTGGAGGTTGATGCGACCGATCCAATTTGACTTTTATCAGAGATTATGATACAATACAGATTATGAAGACTTGTAAGATCTGCGGAAAACGGTTGCATACGGGAAAAGTGTATTGCAGTGCTAAGTGCAGCAATTCTGACCCAGTAAAAGTTTCAGAGAGGGTTACTAAATCTACGGAGTCTAGGAGCAAACAAACCCCAGAGAGAAAAATAGAGATAAGGGATAAAATCTCGGTGGCCAGAAAGAAACTTCACATAGTTCCTAGATCTGCATTTCAGAAAGGTCACCGTCCTTGGATTGCTGGAAGAACCAAAAATACTGATGTAAGGGTAAAACAGATGGCAGAAAAGAGTTCCATTTCCCACATGGGCCAGACCTCTCTTTCCAAGGGGTTTAGTTTTGAGGAGCTGTACGGAGAGGAAAGGGCCGCTAAAATAAAGAATCGGATAAGATGCACCTTGAGAGGGGTTAATGATGTCTCTGAAATAGTTGATGATTACTACCCAGCAGTATTCCATCAGGTTAAGCATGTAGTGGCAAGGAGAGACGGGGGCATCTGTAAGCTGTGTGGGAAGAATGATGATATATGTGTCCATCATATTAATTACATAAAACAAAACTGTTCATTTTCAAACTTGGTAACTCTATGTAGGGGTTGCAATGGGCGAGTTAATAGAGACAGGAACTACTGGTTATCCCACTTTTCTGAGCTAAGCCCCAAGAGCCTCACTAAATGTAGAGTAGGAGGGATCGACGTAGATAGCCAGCAGTTAACCCTAGTGCTGACTGAGAACAACGAGTTCGTTACACATATACATATTGATGGTGGGAAGGGAACTTGGGAGGATAGGATCTATAACATTGCATCCAAATTTGATCAGCTCATTGATACTGGGGCACTAGATGGTACTGTATTAATAGCAATAGAGGAACCCATAATGGTGCAAAACCCCCTAACCACTATGAAATTAGCAGAGGCATATGCCTTAGTGTGGTTCATTTTGCATAATCATAGTATCCCATACATACCTGTTGGGAACCGTACCTGGAAGAAGGATATGCTAGGAGATGGGAAAATAGGAAAAGACGGAATACGAGAATGGGTAATTTCTCTGGAAAATTTTCCTATCGATATCAAGGAACAACATTACTATGACAGCTGTGTGTTAAGCCTATGGTGTGCTCGATACGGTGAAACCAAGCTAAGTTTATTAGTTGTATAATGTATCAACAGAGAGGGGAGAAATAGATTGGCGAACTGGAGTCCAGATGCGATTAAATTACTTGAGGCTAGATACCTACGAAAGAATGAAGTTTTGGAGTGTATAGAAACTCCTGATGCTATGCTTAACCGTGTAGCTACAGCTGTGTCTGATCCTGAAACGACAAGTGATAGGGAAGCATGGAAGTACAAGTTCTACAAGTCCATGAATAACTTAGACTTTTTGCCCAACTCCCCATGTCTAATGAATGCAGGGTCAGATAACCAGCAATTACTAGCTTGTTTCCTCCTAGAGATACCTGACTCAATCGAGGGGATATTCGATATGGTGAAACTCACCGCATTGATACACAAAAGTGGTGGGGGCACTGGTCTATCATTCTCCAGACTGAGAGGAAGACATACAGCTGTAACGTCTTCGGGGGGCTATGCCTGTTTTGCTGCTGGGACATATGTGTTGACTACTCGTGGTCTTGTTGAGATACAGGACATTACCCCTAATGAGGACTATTCCATTTCTCCTGATGGATCAGAGCATTTGATCACCCATCTACACCAGAACGGAATACAGGACGTATACGAGATTACATTCTCAGATGGTAGAAGTATAGCGGCTACGATTTCGCATAGGTTTTATGGGTTTACGGATAGCGGGGTATTGGAACAAGAAGAAATAGGGAGGATGGTGGCTCGTGGTATTATTCCTGTGTCTTCTCTTACTGATTGCGGTGGCAATAAGACCAAAGGCATTACTACTGTGTCGTTTGAATCTCATAGGAATGTAACGAATAAGAGGATAGTATTAGATCTTAATACAGATATTGCATGGCTGATTGGACTTGTAGATGGAGATGGTTGTATATCCAGAAGCACTCGGAGGAATAAGATTTCCATAACATGCGACTTTAAGAAGCCGCGCGTTGTTGAGAAAGCCATTGCGATATGTGCGAGTAATGGAATAACTCCTACAGTGTACCACAGACCTCTTTTAGGACGCACAGATATTGTAATATCATCAACGAGTATTGTCGACGCTCTTGATTCTGTTGGACTACTTAAGGATAGAAGTTCAAACTGTACACCACCTAAGTTGATAATGCGCTCCCCTATTGAGGTACGTTTGGCCTACGTAGCTGGATTTTTTGATGCCGACGGTACAGCGTCTGGGGGACGAATAACCTTCAAGACTGTAAGCAAAAAGATGGCACATGATTTATTACTCATACTAAACAGTGTTGGGATTCCGACTACCTTAAGACAGCACTTACCTTGTAATGGTAATAAAATGTCCTATCGGGTAGAGGTTATAGGGTCGTTTGGAAGAGAGAGGTTCATAAAGGGCGTAGGTAAATTTATCGTTAAGACCAATCTTTCTTATACTCTGACTAGAGGAAGGGGGAGGAGCATTGGTCTGACCATTAATGCCCTTAAAACCCTTATTTCTGACCCCTCCGAAAGGGCGGAGTTGTCAAAGTATGTTATGCCCTACAATGCAAAATATACCAGCAGGGGTTCCCTGGAGCGTCTTTATAGTGAGTGCAAAAATAGCGACGATAAGAGTGCTATATCGAGTGCCTTGAACCTATATTCTAACCCTATTGCAGAGATTAGATATATTGGACCGTGTCCTGTGTATGATATCACAGTGTCTGATGTCCATAGGTATATTGCCAACGGTATGCTCGTTTCTAATTCAGGTCCCGTCTCCTTTATGAGAGCCTTTGGTGTGGCTACAGATGTAGTTGCTCAGGGTGGTAGACGACGTGGTGCAAACTTGGGATTACTTGATATTGGTCACCCTAATATTATGAGCTTTATCTCTTGTAAGGAATCGACTGAAGACTTCTCATCCTTCAATATCTCCGCGTCAGTAACCGATGAGTTTATGGATTGCCTTCGAAAGGGGTCTCAGTTTACACTAGTAGACCCAAAGTCAGTGTCTGAGACTCAGATAGATCCCCAGGAGATATGGGATGCTCTGATCTATCAGGCGTGGCTAACTGGCGAACCTGGGGTATTCTTTGTAGACACCGCTAACAGGTATAACACAGTGCCGTGGGTAGGAGATATAGTAGGGACTAATCCCTGTGGGGAATCTCCCCTACGGAACTTTGAGTCCTGTGATTTAGGCTCTATCAATATTACTAACTTTGTAGATGTTAAGAACAGAACCTTTGATTATCCTAGGCTGGCTGAAGTAGTAGAGACTAGTATTCGATTCTTAGATAACATGATTACAGTCAACGACTTCACAGACCCTCGCATATCTGATACTACTAAACAGACTAGGAAAGTAGGATTGGGGATAATGGGGTGGGCAGATGCCCTCCTGATGCTAGGGGTTCCTTATGATACCCAGCCAGCCAGATGTCTAGCCTATGAGTTGGCTGGATTCATGATGTCCGTAGCAGAGAGAACTAGTCAGGCACTCGCTGTCGAAAAGGGACCAGCGCCCTGTTACCGTAGGAGAAAGAATAAGTTCCGAAATGCCACGGTAATGTCAATAGCTCCTACTGGTAGTATATCTATCTTGGCTAATTGTTCAAACTCTATTGAGCCTATTTTTAGTAGGGAATACACTAGGAAGGTTCTAGATGGGGATCTGGTTATGTCTAAGAAGTATACCTCTGCCTCAGTAAGGACGGCATTAGAAATTAGTCCTCTTAATCATCTGAAGATGCAGAAGGCGTTTCAGTGTTGGGTAGACCTAGCGTGTTCCAAGACTATTAACCTACCTGAAAGTGCCACGGTAGGGGATGTAGCTAATGTATACAAGCTGGCTTATGAGATGCAGCTAAAGGGTGTCACCGTGTACCGTCAGGGGTCGCGTAAGGACGCCCCAATTAAGTGCGACTCAGGAGTTTGTCCACTGTAGAAAGCATACGAAACCGGTATGGGAGAAGGAGGTTATAAATGACCCAATTATTTTGCAACAAGACTGGATGTTTACATTACAAGCCCCTACCAGAGGGAGAGAAACATCACCTAGGGGAAGAGAAACCTGATCAGAATGTATTCTTAAAGGACGCCTATTGTGGTACCTGTGACAGGGACGCAGTATTTTTGCGTGGCAAGAGAATTGAGGGAGCCTCTGGTATCCTTTACAATCTTACTGAGTGTGCGTCCTACTCAGACACTAAGATAAGTGGGCACCTTGACTTCAGTAGGTTTGTTGGTGGAGACCAGGGTAGTAATGTCATTAGTTAGGAGATTAGTATGTGTAGTTCATGTAATTTGAAACCTTGCGATGTCTGTGGAGATCTTACTGCAGGACTGTGGCCGTTTGCTGGTGGGCTATGGAAAGTAAAGTGTAAGTGTGGTTGGGGTGGACCAGTAGCCTGTACTCCAGAAGAAGCTGAGGAGATGTGGAATGACCAAGAAAGTAACTAAGAAAGAAAAGGGGTTTAGAACTAAGTTTAGTGACGGAGAGATTCAATGGGTCAAAGAACAAGTTCTTCTCCACAAAACCTATTTACAGATTACAAGAGAATTCGCAGTTATGTTTGAGGGAAAAACGATATCTGAAGCAGGGATACGAAAATACTCTAAGAAGTATAACTGGGATACCTCCACTGGTTCAGCTATGATCGTAGCAAATAAGGATATTGCCAAGGCTGGTAAGACCATCAAGGAAATGACTGAAGAACACTTACAGGCTTATGATGATATAGCTGATGTAGGAAGATTAAAGGTAGATGTTCCTGTGCGGTCTGGACTTGAGGCAGCACAGATGGTAGACATGGCAATTAAGGGAAAGCGCAATATTATGACAGGTATGGTCGCCGTACAGTTAGTGGGAGACCTAATTGATATCCTAGAGAGACGAGTTACTGATCGTGCTGTAAGGGACGATATCATTAGGGATCTGAGAGAACTCACAGTAAGATATCAGAACTTAGGAATGTAAATATGAGTATGCTTAACTTTGATAAGATAAGTCAGTGGAAGCACCTGGAGTTTAGCCACCATGTTGACGAGTTTACTATCTCTCTGTGGTGGTATCGACTCATTATTACTACTCCACGTATACATGATCATTCAACCTACGTGGGAGATAGGATTTTTCTGGAGTATGTAAATGATTACAATTGGTTTGATGTAGGACTGCACCTTAATTCAGGGTGCTGCAGTTTTGAACTCGGAAAGTTTATGTTCTATCTATACAGAATGGGTATTGAAAAGGTCGGCAGATAGTGGCAGGTAAGAAAGAACTCATTAGTATATCTCAGGCATTTGCTAACATAGCAGACGCTCTGGAGACTAGATCTGGAGACAATGTTGTTTACTATCCAGAATATCAGAATAATCCTAACGGATTTCTGAAGGATGTCT